>Ga0182736_1000056_pt1 | contig 224086 bp, 219 predicted proteins | sample eDN5th30CKraftBY_FD_128882 | JGI IMG/M metagenome (GOLD analysis project Ga0182736, IMG submission 128882) | Enriched backyard soil microbial communities from Emeryville, California, USA - eDNA 5th pass 30_C Kraft BY (version 2) (version 2) | ecosystem: Environmental > Terrestrial > Soil >...
CGCCCGTCTTCGCCAGGATCTTCGTGATCGCAGCCGTCAGCGACGTCTTGCCGTGGTCAACATGGCCAATCGTGCCAATGTTGCAGTGCGGCTTGTTACGCTCGAATTTCTCTTTACCCATCGACGTGCTTTCCTGTCGTCTCGTTCCGTTGAGCCTCAGGCCGGCCCAGCTTGCACCGCGACCTCGCCGCGAGAAGGATCCGCCTCGCCGGCGGCGCGATGATCAATAGATGGAGCGGGTGAAGGGAATCGAACCCTCGTATTCAGCTTGGAAGGCTGCTGCTCTACCATTGAGCTACACCCGCACGCTAACGTTCCGTCGAGATGGTGGAGGGGGTTGGATTTGAACCAACGTAGGCATAGCCAACGGATTTACAGTCCGTCCCCTTTAACCACTCGGGCACCCCTCCGTCATATCGGCAGAGCGTCACGCGTTCAGGATCGTCTACGGAACCGGACCGGAGCCCGGTTTTCCGTGGCGCGTGTTATGGAGAGCTTGCCCCGCGCTGTCAACGCCCTATCCGGCGCTTTGCACGGCCGTCTTTTTGCGCGATCGGTCCGGTTGCCGGGTCTCGCCGCCGCTCCTATAAAGCCGCATGAGCACCAACGACAAATCGAAGTATTTCAAGGGCGGAAAGCCTGGCCCGAAGCGTGACGATGGGCGCCCGCGGAGCGGTGGCGAGCGTCGCTTTGCACCGCGCAGCCCGGCCGAGCGCCGGCCGGACCAGCTGTGGATATATGGCATTCATGCCGTCGCCGCGGCCCTCGGCAATCCGAACCGCGTCGTGTTGCGCCTCCTCGCAACGCCGAACGCCGCCGCCCGCCTGCGCGAGGAAGGCGCGACGCTGCCCGAGGCCATCGAGGAAGCTGACGCCAAGGCGCTCGACCGCCTGCTCGGCGAGAGCGCGGTGCATCAAGGCGTGGCCGTGCTCGTCGAGCCGCTCGACCCGCTGCCGCTTTCGCTACTCGGCGACGCACGCCTCGTCGTGGTGCTCGACCAGGTCACCGATCCCCACAATGTCGGGGCGATTCTGAGATCCGCCGTCGCCTTCGGGGCCGACGCGCTCCTGACGACCGGCCGCCACGCGCCGGCCGAAACGGGCGTGCTCGCCAAAGCCGCGTCCGGCGCGCTCGAATGGATCAAGGTCGTCGAAGTCCCGAATCTCGCTCGCGCACTCGACGAACTCGGCGAACTCGGCTTCCACCGGGTCGGCCTCGACAGCGAAGGGACGGCGACGCTCGAAGGCGCGATGTCCGGCGAGCGCATCGCGCTCGTGCTCGGCGCCGAGGGCAAGGGTCTCCGCCGGCTGTCGCGCGAGAAGTGCGACACCGTCGCGCGGCTTGACATGCCCGGCGTGATCAAGAGCCTCAATGTCTCGAATGCAGCGGCCCTCGCGCTCTATGTCGCCCGCCGCCATCTCGGCGTGCCGACCACCTGAATTGATGGCGAGGGCAAAAAAGGCAGGCGGGCCAACCGCGCTCGCTCTTGACCCGCGCCCCCGCCTCTCACTAAACGAAAGCCGTTGCCGGATTAGCTCAGCGGTAGAGCAGCGGTTTTGTAAACCGAAGGTCGGGGGTTCAATCCCCTCATCCGGCACCAAAAATCTCGATAATCAACGACTGATGGCCGCAAGCGGATTGTTCATGGCGGTCCCTCGGCCCTGAGCCGCGCCCACTCTTCGGGCGAAAGCGCCGCCTCGAGCACGGCGTCGACGTCGGGCAGATAGCACTGCCACATCGGCCTGCCTTCGAATTGCGAATTCTCTGCATGTCCGTCCAGGCTGCAGAGAGCGCGGGCGGCGCGTTCGCGTGGAGGTCTCAGCTTGATTGGCATGGCGCCTCGTGATTGCGGCTGGGCAGGCGACCACCGGCCCCTCTCACCCTCAGTCATGAATCGTTGCAGGTCGCAGCGTCACGAAGGTCTCAGCTGCAGCTGAGCAGCATTATTGCTTCAGCTTTGCCGCCAGCCAACCAACAGCAGCGAGAATTACGCCGCCGCCGATCAATCCTGCGAGAGCACCCCAGATCGCGCCCGAACTTCCATCGAGCCAATTGCCAATCAGCACGCCGATGACGCCCAGGATTATCGGTGAAATGCACCCGATCGCGATCAATCCGCCCTCGCCCTCTGCCCCTGCCTCGTCCAGACCGAACTGTGGCCAATGCCGCGCCCCGTCGTCCGGCAATGATCTCATCCCAAGCGCTTCCGAGCATATGAAGATGCACGCCGCCAGTATAGCCGACGGAGTGCGAGCGCCTGCAGGCCCCTACCTCACGCTGCGGGCGGCCACGCACCCTTCGAGGCCGACCCTAGCGCCAAGGCACTTTCATCGCACGAGACGGACCCTCGGCGCGTTGTCTCGAAAGGATGATGCGGAAAACTCCCGTCAAGCCGATGCTCGACGACAGTCAAGTGGCAAAATCTGTATATTCCAGTGGAATTCGAGCGCATTTTGATGCATTGCAATAGCAAGGACGCGGCGCGGCATGACTGCCGGGCCGGGCGGGAAAATCCCCCGATCAATTCTCGCCGTCCGAGGCGTCCCACGCGCTGAGGACCGTCCCCTTTTGTCTCGAGGCGAGGTTGCGATGACGATTCACCAGATGTCGCCCTCCTTCCGCCGGGCACGCCATGAGGCCCGCCAGGCGCGGCGTCACGGCTATCGTCTGCCACACGGCCATCCCTATCGGACGCTGCCAACCTGGGTGCCCTTCGCCCTCGCCAAGGTGATCGCCCGAATCATTGGCTGAGACGCAGCGACAGCATCAATGTCGGATCGCTCGTCATCCTGATGGGTGACTTTGCCTGAGCGACGGACGCGTCCAGAATGGCGGCTGATACGCCGCTCGCCTTGATGCGACGCTTGGCTGATTCGGCGATTGAGAACGGTCCTGGCCACGTCACCGCCGGGCAGGTGCGATCACCGCTCGTACTGCGAACAGGCAGCCCTTGCGGTGCCGAACGGCAGAAAACACATTGCCGGAATTTGATTGGATCTCGTATAAAGTTTAGGAAATCTGCAACCAGGGGAGCCTTTGCGACTCGATGACAACGCCAAAACGCCAGAATGCCGGGCCGGCCGGAGCCGCCTTGCATCAGGTCGCGGCGCTTCCATTTCGCAAAGGTGAGGAAGGGCCGCAGGTTTGCCTTGTCACGACCCGCGAGACGCGCCGCTGGACCATCCCTAAGGGCTGGCCAATGAAGGGCCGCTCCGACAGTGACGCCGCGCGAATCGAGGCGATCGAGGAGGGTGGCCTCGTCGGCAAGGTGACGAAACGGCCGATCGGATCGTTTCTTTACTGGAAGCGCCGGCCGACTGAGCTCGATCTGATCCGCGTCGAGGTCTATCGGCTCGATGTCGACGAACAGCTCGCGACCTGGAAAGAAGCCAACGAGCGCTATGCGATGTGGTTTCCGCTCGAAACGGCGGCTGACCTCGTCGACGAGCCGGGCCTCAAAGCGATCTTCGAGAACCTTATGGCTGAGCCTCCGCTACCCGGAAACGCGCGGCTCCTGTATCATGGCGATCCAGCGTCGATAAAGGAGACCGCGATGGCCAAGGGACAGATGCGCAGCAACAAGGAAACCCGCAAGCCGAAGGCTGAGAAGCCAAAGGCTGCTGCCGGGGCACCGAAGCCGTTTGCGAGCACGACCGCCGCGGCAAAGGACAAGAAATAGTCGGAGCTATCCGGCCGTCGGCCGCCGCGTTCAGCGGCGGTCGCGCCCGTCGCCAAGCGTCGCGCCCTGCTGGGAATTGGCGATGACCGCGAGGGCTTTCGCGGCGTCGCGCGAACCTGTCCCCGCCGCCGCGACGAACAGGCGCTTCGCTTCGCGCGGCTTGCCGAGGTGATAATAGGACCACGCGCGGATGATCAGCAGGTCATTCTGCTCCGGCGCGATCTGCGAACGTTCATCGAGATAGAGCAGTGTTTCGGTCCAGCGGTTGTCGGCATAGGCCGCGATCGCGCGCTGGGTCAGGATTTCCGTCCGCATTTCCACGGCGCGACGCGTATCCTGCGGCGCCGCCGCTGCGGAGATGGCCGCAGCGTCCGTCAGTCCGGCGCGCAAATTGGCCAGCGTCTTGCCGTAAGCCGCATCCTGGCGCGCCTTGCCGTCATTGGTGTTGAGCGCGATATCGAAAGCATCCACCGCCTCGATCGGACGGTTAAGCGACAGAAGGCACCATCCGCGCGTCAGTGCGCTCATGCCCCGCAATTGTTCGGTCCGCGTCGTGCTGCGACAGCCGCCGCCTGCCCCGCCACCACCGCCGCCCGAGCTTGAGACGCGGGTCGTCCGGGCCGGAGCGGTCTCTGCGGCAGGCGTGGTAGCATCCGGCCCGAGAAAGGCCCCTTCCGGCGTCGGCACGGCGTAGTCGCTCGCAACACGGGCCGCCGGCGCGATCGCCCCCGAACGGCCCGGCTGCGCGGCGCCCGGATTGGCTATGCTGGGCGGCAGCACGAATGTATCGGCAGGACGAATGCCAGCCTTCTTCGTCGGATCGGCGAGGTCGGCAATACGCTGCGAACGCGGTCCCCAGACGCGGATGACCTGGGCGAATGCAGCCTTGTTGCCGAGCTTCTGCGCCGCAAGCGCGAGGCCGAATGCCGCCGGCTCGGTGTCGGGCTTCCAGGTCAGCGCCGCCGAGAACCAGCGCGCCGCAGCCACCGTCTGGCCGGTGTTATAGGCATACCAGCCGAGATTCTGAGCGCCCTGCGGATATTTGGCCTCGCTGATCGCCTTCGCCATGCGCGCCATGACGTCCGGCTCGATCTTGGCCGGAGGATCGATCGCGAGCAGCGCCGTAGCGACGACCAGATAAACCTCCTTGTTCTCCGCGCCGGCGTCACGCCAGCGATAGGCCGCGGCCTCCGCTTCGGCGGGCCGATCGAGCGCATTGAGGGCATAAGCGAGACCGCGGGCAATTTCAGGCGTATCGGCGCGCGTCTTGGCGAGCTGGAACCAGGTCACCGCGCCTTCCGCATCATTGTGCGTGAAGAGATAGGAGCCGAGCAGTACCGCGTCGTCCGCCTTGGTGCCCGCGCGGGCGAGCTGTTCGAGCAGCGCGATGTCCTCGGCCGACGCAGTCTTTGCGGCATCCTTGGCCGCAGCGCCGACACGGCGGCGCGCAATGTCGCCGCGCACGGCCGCAAACTCGCCCTTGCCATCGGCGCCGGTTCGCTCGAGCGCCAGCAGATCGTCGAGGTCGGCATCGCCGAGATAGGCCATCGCCTTCTGAACGGTGGCGAGCCGCTCTTTGGGATCCTGGCAGTTGGTGAGGACGTAGACATCGACGTCGCGGGCGCGCCCGGCCCGGTCGCTGCGGGCGAAGGCCTCGGCGAGGCGCCAAAGCACATCGACATCCGCACAGGTCAGAAGGCTTGGCGTCGCCGCGGCGATCTGGACCACGGTATCCCATTGCTTGGCGTTCGACGCGTTGACGAGGCGCTCGCGCTGTTCACCGACATCGAGCCGCGCCAGAAGATCGGACGGCACTTTCCAGTTCGGATCGCTCGCCAGCCGACTGGCGATCGCCGCGCGCGCGGCGGCGTACTGCCCCTGGCTGTAGAGCTTCCACATATTGTCGAGCAACGGATCGGTGACGGGAACAGGCGCGCTCATGTCGGCTGGCGGATACCAGTCCGGGTAGAGCGCCCGCAGCCGAGCGATCTCGGCATTGAGACGCCGGACATCGCCCTGCTGCGCGAAATAGCGGAGCGCCGTCTCGTCGACTGCTGGACCGGTCGCAGCTGGCGCCTGCGCCGGAGCCGCGATCTGCGTGCCGCCGGCAACCGGCGCGGCATTGTTGGGGCCGGCGGCGGAAGGCACCACCGGAACGGAGCTTGGCATAGTAGCGGCCGCAGGTTCTGTCGCGGGGGCGGCGCCCTGCGGGGCCCCGCCCCCGCCCGGCATCACGACCGGCGGAACGGCGTCGGCAGGCTCGGCCTGAACGACAGAGCTGCCGCTGATGGCGCCGCGCCCGGTCGGCACCGCGGGGGTGGTGGTCGGAGGCATGAAGATGGAGGGTGTCGACGGAGCCGCCGAAGACGCCCTCGCCCGCGTCAGGCTCGTCAGATCATCCGTCGGTGAAGCGGCCTGGCGTACGAAGACCGCGCCGAGAATGCCGACGATTGCGATCGAGCCGATGACCAGGAAAACACCCCTTACAGGCATTCGGGTTTCCTTTCCGTCAGATAGGAAACCGCCAGCAGATAGAGCGTCGCGGGATAATAGTGGGTTGGCGAGAACATCTTCAGATCGGGCGGGATCGGCGTACCATTCGCAACACAGTCGAGCAGCGCGGGCAGCATTCGATAGCCGGGCTCGGCGAGTGTGGCCGCCACCTGGTCAGTCTGGACATTGATGAGCGGCAGGCCCCGCGTCTCGCCGCCGCGCCAGGCGGCCGCAAACGGACCGAGCCAGGCCGGATCCGTGATACCGGCGCGGACGAGATAGAGCGGAATGCGGATCGCGTTGTAGCCGAAGTCGGGATCGAACCCATCGGCGGGCTGCGGCGCCTCGCCATGCAGCGAGATCCAGTCGGTCGGCAGTTGCGAGCGGCCGAAGCGCGATGCGGCGAGCAGATCGAGCCCGGACCGCGCCAGCTTCTGCCAATCGCCCCCCGGCACGAGCTGCTGCATGACCGGCATCGCCTCGAAGACCCAGTAGGAAAGATTGATCACCGGACCATCTTTGCGGGCAGCGGCCGTGAAACCGTCGACCCCCGGCAACAACAATGTGTCGTCGCCGGCAGCGACGATCGAGGTCTTGCCGAGCGCGACGGCAATCGCCGTGGCTGCAACCGTGTAACGCGGCATCTGCCAGGCCTTGCCGGCCATCGCGAGCGCATAGGCGATCAGGAGATCGCCATCGCTGGCGTTGTTGATGTCCGGGACATGCGGCTCCGATGGCCGCCAGCTCCACACCGACAATCCGTCGCTGCGCAGGAACATCTGGGTCTGCGTGAAGGACCAGATGCGCTCGAAGCTTGCGCGGTCATCGGCGGCCAGCGCCAGAATGAGGCCATAGCCCTGCCCCTCGCTGTGGCTGATCGAGCCATTGGCATCATCGATGATGCGCCCGCTCGGATCGAGAAAACGGCCGGCATAGGCCTGCCAGACAGCCGGGCTGATCGTCGCTTGGATCTTCAGCATTTCGGCAGCCGCGCCCTCCTGCGGCTGCAGCGCGCAGACGCCGAGAAACATCGCACCAACCCATCCGGCGAAATTCATGACGGCCTTCCCAGTCTGAAGAGAAGTCCGGAGGTGATCATGCCCAGCAGGAAGCACAGGAGGATCAGGCAGACGGCATAGGATACGATATTGCTGGAGAACCAGTTGGCAGCGATCAGCCGGAGATTCTGGAGCGAGAACGGCTGCGTGAAGACGAACCGGTAGTTCGACACGGCCCTGTTCTCGACGAGGCCCGTGGCGGCGCTGAACGCGCTGTACTGGCCGCCGACCTGGGACCAGGTCCGAATGGCTGCAACCGAAGCGGCGCCGCTGGAAAGCTCCCTTCCAGTCGGGGCCGTCATCATGGTCCAGGTGTTTTCTCCGTTCGGACTGGCCGCCTGAGCCAGTAGCAGCGTCGAGCGTGCCTTCGGCTCGAACGCGACCTGTGGCGCCGGACCGATGCGCAGCGCGGAGAAGGAGATATCGAAATTGCGCTTCATCCAGTCCTCGAACGAGGACACCTGCCCCCGCCAGCCACCGCCACCAGCCAACTGCGTGCGCCAGCGATCAAAGACCGCATCGGTGTTCTCCGGGTCGTTCGGCACGGCGGCGCTGTCCGGCATGTTGCCGCCGGGCATCCTCACGTCGGGCCCGGACGATTCAGGCGGACGGGGGACATTCGCCTTCCAGCTCGTCCGCACCGTCTCGGCGATACCGAGGCGACCGAGCATCCCATCGGAGAACTGCGAGGCAACGCCGACGAAGATCGTTGGCTGATTTCCGACATTGGCTGCCGCCGTCAATGTCAACGGCACGATGCGGCCAGCCTGGATGGCGAGGCGGCTGACCAGCGTTCCGGCAGCCGACAAGGTGTCCATATCCGTCCGGCCCAGAACGAGCGCGGACGGGACGTGCGCATAATTGTAGGGGAAGCCGCTGCCGGCAAAGGCGGAGAGGCTGGGGCGACGGGCGATGCGGGCGAAGTTCGGCATCGAGAATTCAGTGGTGTCGAACAGCACGAAGCGGTCCGGACCGGCGATCGAGCCGCCCGGCGCGCAGGCGAGATCCGCCTCCGTGTTGAGGGCTGCCTCGATCATGATGATGTTCACGCCCGGATGAAAATGCCGGAACGGAATCTGAACAGGAAGATGGCGGAAGATGCCGCCGTTCCGATTGACGATGCGCGTCGTCGCCGCGATCTGCCCATTGACGTAGATGTCGAGATGGCTGGCGGGCAGCACCGCCGACGTGTAGGCGGCATCGAGCAGCAGCGTCGCCTCGCCATAGGATTCGGCGTAGAAGTCCGATGGAACGGCGACCGCGAACTGGGCGCGGAACCGCCGCCCTGAGAATTGCTGCGTGGCGACGCCCAGCTTGCTGAGCTGCACCGTCTCGCGGCCCGTAAAATAGTGGACGTCGGGCGAGAGCCACGACGCGGTATTGAGCGTCAGCCGGGCCTGACCGAGTGGCCGAGCGGCCTGAACCGCGATTGCATCGACTGCAGCGCTGACCTGACCCCAATTGGCACCCGTGACGACGAGCACGGAGGCGCCGACCCGTTGATCGTCGACGAAGGTGACAACCGGCTGGGTCGCCGCGCCGGCGATCGGTGCCGAGAGCATCGGCACGATAGTATCGGCAGCGCCGAGCAGCACGGTGAGTGTGCCCCGCGGATCGGGCGAGTCCTGGCTGTCGCGCACGGTGACGACCGGATTGGCATAGCCGCCGAGTACGCCGATCGCCTGGGCCAGCTTGAGCATGGTGTCGCTCGCGGCGCCCTGGGCGATGCCGGGAACGACGAAGTGGATCGCAGTGATCCCTTTGGCGTCGAAGCCGACCGCCGGCAAATCCTCGAGCGACTGAAGGATATCCGGCGGACCGCCCGCGTCCAGACTGAGCTTGGTGCCCGCAGGATCGATATCGGTCCAAAGCTCATAGGTCGACTGGATCGAGCAGTCCGTTCGATGACGCTGGAAAGCCTGAAAGTTCAGGACATTCGCGCCCGCGCGCAGCAATCCGGCCGGGATGGCGGCGGTGACTGACTTGAACTTTTCCGACGAGGCGAGCGGCGTCTCCAGCACGACCTCGCCGTTCATGACTACGCGCAGCCGCGAGGCTTCGGGCATCACGAGAATGGCGTTCTTGTAGGCAACCTCGATCTCGGCACCACGAGCCGCCTCTGCTGCCGTCAGGAAGATCGACCAGCTCCGCTGATCGATCTCGCCCTCGAGGCGCATGGTGCTTTCGGGGACGAGGTAGCGCGTCAGGCGGGCCGGGGCTGTGGCGGGAGCAGACGGAGCCTCGGCAGCGACGGGCGCGGGCGGAATGATCGAGACACTGGGTACGCTCGGCAGCGCCGGCGCAACGGGCGTCCGCAGCGACGGCACCATGTTCGGCACCGTATAGCGCGGTGCACCGCTCTGCGGCGCTGTCGTGCCCGGCATGGCCGGCATCGGCTGCGTCACCTCGCCTGACGGCTGGACCTGCAGTGGCGCAACATAACCACCGGACGGCGCGGCTGGCTGCGTAGTGATGGGAACGCTGTTGTCGGGCAGCCCGGTAGCGGGCGCCTCACTGCGCTCGCCGCTCATGTCGAACGGTTGCGAGGCCTGCGCGAAGACCGTCCCAGGGGCCAGGACGGCCGCGACGAGCGCGATGGAAGCCACGATCGAGAGGCGAAGCGCGGCAATCATGCGGCAGGCTTCCCGGCAGGCGTCGCAGCCGGCCGGTCACGCCGGAACGACTGGGCGAGATAACCGAGACCGCGCCCGGTTTGATAGATAGAGAGGCCGATGAACCAGATCGTTCCCCTCAGGATCCCGATATTGACGCGGCGCGACCACTGGAATTTCGACCACTGGTCGGAACTCGAGAAGATCAGGTCCGATATCAGGCGGTAGTGATCGGCGACGTGAGGCTCATAGCGGCAGCCGAGCATGATGCCCTTGGCGCCGGGGGCGATGGTCCGCAGCGTGATCGGAAGGTCCTGCGTCGGAATGTCGACACTCGTCTTGAAGCGGATCGCCGCCGTCATGCCGCGCTCGACATCCTTCGCGGATAGGCCCGAGACGTTGATGCGCGCCCCACCGACCGAGGCGTCCTCGACGGTCGCGGGCACGACGCGGTCGCCGAGGATGAAATCGCAGCGACGCCTCACCTCGATGCGCCGGCTCTGGCGGTTTTCCTGCCGCTCCGAGACGACGCCGAGCGCGCAGCCGGCGATCAGGATATTGAGGATGTTCCAGCCACCCACCACCAGGGCCACGTCGGCCTTGTACGGCTCGGCATAGATTCGCCACACGGTCATGACGACGCCCAACAGAAGCACGAAGAAGATGATGTAGAACGGCCGCGACAACTCCGAGATGCGGGCCTTGTCGAGCGACTCGTTCTTCGCCGTCACCTTGAAGGTCGGCTTGCTGGGATTGAGGATCACCGAAACCAGCGCCGGCAGCAGATAGACGGCCTGCACGAACTCATAGAGCTCGGAAATCCATGGCCATCGGAAGCGGCCATAGAGGTAGTTCTGCATCATGAGATTCACGAGCATGTAGGATGAGGTATAGGCGACGAACTCGCCCCCCGACGCCGTGAAGATTTCGAGGTCGAAGAAAAGATAGCAGAGCGGCGCCAGCAGGAAGATCCAGCGTGTGATCGGGAACAGCCAGAACAGCGTCGACGACATGTAGCAGAGCCGCTGCGGGATCGAGAGGCCGCGCTTGCCGGGCGGGAAGCGGAACCGCAGGATCTGCATCATGCCCTGCGCCCAGCGGCTGCGCTGGCCGATGAACGAGGTGAAGGTGGCCGGCTGCAAGCCGGCAATCAGGGGACGGTCGACATAGACGCTGCTCCAGCCGGTGGCGTGCAGCTCTAGCGCCGTCTCCGCATCCTCGGTGATCGAGACGCCGCTGAAGCCGCCCGTCTGCTCCAGCGCCTCTCGGCGCAGCACCGCAGCCGAGCCGCAGAAGAACGAAGCGTCCCACTTGTCGAGCCCGCGCTGGATGATGCCGTAGAACATCTCATTCTCGGACGGCATCGTTTCGAAGGTCCGCAGATTGCGCTCGATCGGATCGGGGTTGAGGAAGAAGTGCGGGGTCTGGACGAGGAAGAGCTTATCGGTCTGCTGGAAATAGCCGACCGTGTAAGTCAGGAAGTCGCGCGCCGGCGCATGGTCCGCGTCGAAAACGGCGATGAGGTCGCCGCTCGAATATTGGAGGCCGTTGTTCATGTTGCCGGCCTTGGCGTGCTCGTTGCGCTCGCGCGTCAGATAGCGGCAGCCGAGATCGGCGGCGAGCTTCTGCAGAGTCACATAGCGCTCCTCGGCCTCCTGCGCGGCCTCGATATTGTCCGAGTTGCGCTTCTGCACCGAGCCGCCATCGTCGAGCAGCCAGACGGTCAGCTTGTCGGCCGGATAGTCCATCGCCTTGGCCGAGGCGAGCGTCGTCGCCAGAAGAGCCGGCTCCTCATTGTAGGTCGGCACGAAGACATCGACGGTCGGAAGGCTCGGGTCGGACGACGACACCTTCAGCGTGCGCGGCGCCATCGGCCGCATGACGACGAACAGGCTGAGGAACAGCATGAAGATGCTGTACATTTCAGCCAGATACACCAGCAGGCCGGGAATGAAATCCTCCGGCTGGTTGACGGGCGGCAGCGTCGACGTCGTACGCCAATAGGCATAGCGCAGCACGATCGAGGTGCCGAGCGCGAGCGCGATCTGCCGCCATACGCCCTGCCGCGTGAAGAGCTTCAGCAGCACCATCACGCCCACGACCAGAGCGCCGCCGACGAGATGCGCCTGCAGGTTGATCGGCAAGGTGATGAGGATCGTCATCACGACCGCTGCCAGGGCCCAGACAAGGGCATAAATCATGCGGGTCATGAAGCTTTCCTAACTCCGCTCATCTTGCCTGGGATCGACAATGACAATGTCCCGGTTTCCCGACGGGCCTGCCCCGATCGGACACACAATTCCGGAAACCTGTCTCGGTTTCTTCTCTCAGTTCTTGGTGAACAATCCGTCATCAGCGCTGACGGATCGTTCAATCTGCGGCGCCCGCAGTTATGGCGAGGGCACCACCGGATAGCCATCGAGAGGCACCGCGGCCGCCGGTTCGGTGGTGGCTTTGGCGTTCGGCGAGACAATGCTCGACGTCGTCACAGGCGCCACGGAAGGTGACGGCACCACGACGGCGTCGGGCGCGATGGTCTCCACTGGTATCGGCGTCTCGCTCACGGTGATCGCTCGCCGCGCGGGCGTCTGCGGCACCACAGCATCGGGCGTCAGATAGGCGCTCGCGGGAGGCAGCACGCTGACGCCCGGCTTGCCGAGATTCTCCGGCGGCGGCGGCACGGACCCATAGGGATTCCACCGCGACGACAGGAAATAGGCGTTGATCGTGAACCCGGTCATCACGTTCAGGAGTTCGATCTCGCTCGCGCGCGGCTCGCACAGGCGAAGGCGGATGATGATCGTTCCCTGGCGGCTGATCAGGGTCGAATCGAGGTCGGGCTGGCGGATGCGCTGCCAGGCATAGAGGCATGTATCGCCGGTCGCGCTGCGCCCTGTGGCATAGCCGAACGATCCGTAGCGGTTCTGCGTGTAGTAGTTCGACACCTGCATCTTGACGCCCGGGAAGAACCAGCCGAACTCGCGGCTGACATTGAGCAGCGCCAGCGGATCGTTGTTCAGCTTGTTTTCGGGCGCAGTCACCTGAACCACCGGCCCGAACATCGTGATCGTCAACTTGTTCTCACCCGAATTGCGGGCGCGATTCTCGAGAGTGATTTCCTGCGTCGTGGCGTTTGAATAGGTTCTCTCGACGACGCCGAGCACGGCCGGACCGCCGGGCGGCATGTCGACCATCGCCTTTTCAGCCGGCTGCCGAAGCGCCATCGATGAGGAGATGATGTCCTGCGGCTTCGCGGCACAGGCGCCGAGCACCGCGGCGCCGAGACAGATGGCGAGGAGGCCGCGGACGGCGCCCCCACCCTGCTCGTGTGCCCAGCCGGCTGCTGTTGCCGTTCGCCGCATCGTCAGTCCCATGTATCGCCCATTGAAAAGTCGAAGGGCTGCAGACGGTCGACTGTCTCCCCCGGACTGTCACACGTCCTGCTTGATGGCAGAGTCCGGTCGGCATGGTTAACGACGAGTTACGCCACACTAAAATTCAGCCCCCAACCCTCCCCCTGAACCTATGTTTCGTGGGCCAGGGCCAAACGCAGTTGCTCAATGATCACAGTATTTTGCGCCGTTTCCCGCGGAACGCGCAAACCCTGTCCCCACACCGGACCGGGCCACGCCGAATCGAACTCGTGCCGACCGATGACATGGATATGGAGTTGGCGAACAATGTTGCCGAGCGCACCGACATTGACGCGTTCGAACGGCAGCACAGCGCGCAGCGCCGCCGCCGCGACACGGATTTCCAAAGCGAGTTGGGCCGTCTCGGACTCGTCGAGATCGGTGAACTGCTCGAGACCCGGCCGGCGCGGCAGCAACAGCAGCCAGGGATAGCGCGCATCATCCATCAGACGAACGGCGCAAAGGCCGAGATCAGTCACCTCGAGGCTGTCGCCGAGAATCCGTGGATCGATCGTGAACTGGGTCATGCGGCCTTCCAGACTCGGCAACGACATCTATACCGATGCTCCGGCTTGGCGCGCCCTTACTGCCGAAGTCAAGCATGGATGCTCGGCGCGGGCGAATGTCGCTGCGCTGTTCTTCAGCCGGACGCGCTGCTGATCCGCGAGCCTGCTAGGGCCTTAGCGCCCCTCCCCGTCGCCCGACGGGCCGCTACCAGACGCGGCCGCAAGGATGGCCGGCCGATTGAACGCCGGTGATGTCCAAAAGATCGGTCGCTCCGCAGGCTTACCGCCCGGCGGAAGGCCGGCTGAAATAGAGCAGCACCAGCGAGAGCGGGATGACGACGTAGTCGAGGATCGAGCCGGGGGCGGTCGCGGTCGTTTCGATCACGCGGAGATGGCCGATCGTGATCCGGCCGGCATATTCGACGAACATCAGGACCAGCAGCAGCGGGATGAGCGATCGGTAGCGCAGAAGGGCGATCACATAGAGCGCGCCCATCATCAGCTGCGACAGCCCCCAGAGCGAGAACAGGAAGATGACCGCATCCGCCGCAGGTACCGGATAGCTGCTGAGCGGGATATGCGCCACCGATTGAGCCCCGCCATCGGGCGCAAAGATATGAAACAGGCTGCGTCCGACGGTGAGCGCCGTGAGGAGCGCAAAGACCGCCACGACGAAGCGGTGGCCTGGAAAGCGGTTGTCGAGCTGTGGTGGCAATAACCAGGTCATTGGCGGCTCCCTTTCGACCTGCGTTAGCTTGGGCTGCACAGTCGCTCAATGGCGTTATTTGACCCTACGTGTCGTGCAGCGGCCCGGACTGCTCATGGCGCGTGATCGTCGTCTCTTGCCGTCGAACGACGGGCGACCGGCCGCACCGGCACTCTCGAACCTTAGCGAACGCGTTCAGATATATTTCATCTTCGCCCGCTCTTGGCCGAAACCGAATCCGATGCCTTGGGTTGTATTTTTACCGGCCGCTCCCGCGACCGGCGCGGACTTCCAGGATCGAAGTCCGGACCGAAGGGAGAAGATCATGACCAGAATCGCTACTATCGCAGCAGTACTCTGCCTCTCGTCCGTTTCGGCTTTCGCTCTCGATGTCGGCGTCGCGGGCGTGAATGTCAGTGTCGGCCAAGGACAGAACGGCGGTCTCAACGCTAACGTCACTGCCAACACCGTTGCCAATACGAACGCCAACGTCAATGCAACCGTTGGCGGGGGCGGCAATATCGCGAATGCAACCGCCAATGCCAACACGGTTGCCAATACGAATGCCAATGTCGGCGCAACCGTCGGCGGGCGCGGCAATGTCGCCAACGCAACCGCCAACGCCAACACTGGCGCGCTCGGCGGCAATACCAATGCCAATGTGACGGCAAATGTCGGCAGCAGCGGCGTCCGTGCCGCGACCGGCGTCGGCACGACGGCGCTTGGTAACCCCACGACAGCCAATGTCTCGCTTGGCATCGGCGGTCTGGGCGGGCTCGGCGGCAACGGGTCGGGCGGAGGATCCGGCAGCGGCGGCTCCAGCGGAAATGGATCCGGCGCGGGCGGCGGCATCATCGGCTCGGGCAATGGCGGCTCCGGCAGCGGATCGGGCGGCAGCGGCGTCGGGGGCGGACTGGGTGGCGGCTCGAACGGCGGCGGGTCCGGCAGTGTCCGCGTTCCGGCTCAGCTCGTGCGCGACTATTCGAATCTCGACCGTGCCCAGCAGGTCGCCCTGAAGAAGCGCTGCGGCAGCATCCTCATGCAGCCGGGCGGTTATGACGACGGCCTGGTCTCGCTCTGCAGGATGCTGAAGCGCATCTAGGAAAAGGTGCGCGCAGGGGGCGGCCGTGCTGGCTGCCCCCTCGCGGCATCAGAACCGCGGCACCGCGATGCCAGCGGTCCGGCACGCCGCAGTCAGTGTATTGGCCATCAGCATGGCGATGGTCATCGGGCCGACGCCGCCCGGAACCGGCGTGATAGCCGAGGCCCGCCCGATCGCTTCGGCAAAGGCGACATCGCCGACGAGGCGCGTCTTTCCAACGCCCCGCTCCGGCGCTGCTATCCGGTTGACGCCGACGTCGATGACGATCGCGCCGGGCTTGATCCAGTCGCCACGCACCATTTCCGGTCGCCCCACCGCCGCAATGAGAATATCGGCGCGGCGCGCCAATTCCGGCAGATCGCGGCTGCGCGAATGGGCGATCGTGACGGTGCAATTCTCTTGCAGCAGCAATTGCGCGATCGGCTTGCCGACAAGATTGGAGCGGCCGATCACCAGCGCGTCGCGACCCGAAAGATCATCGCCCAGAATGCGCTTGATCAGAATGAGGCAGCCGGCCGGCGTGCAGGAGACGAGCGCGCGATCCCGGTCGCCGAGAGCCAGGCGGCCGGCATTCACTGGATGCAGGCCATCGACATCCTTCAGCGGATCAATGGCCTCGATCACCGGCACCGGATCGAGATGCGGCGGCAGCGGCATCTGCACGAGAATTCCGTCGATCGCATCATCGGCGTTCAGAGCTGCGATGAGATCAAGCAGTTCCCGCTGCGTGGTCGTGGCCGGCAGCGTGTGCTGCACGGAATGAAACCCCAGCTCCTGGGCCTTGCGGCCCTTGGCACCGACATAGACCTGGCTCGCCGGATCCTCGCCGACGAGGATGACGGCGAGGCCCGGCTTCAACCCGGAGGCGACCACCGCCTGCTTGATGACATCCGTCACCTCGGCGGCGACGGCCTTGCCGTCGATCACCCTGGCGGCGTCAGCGGAAGACGACGGTGCGCGATCCATTGAGAAGAACCCGATGTTCGAGGTGGAACTTGATTGCCCGCGCCAGCACGGCGTTCTCGATGTCGCGGCCGATGGCGACCATTTCCTCGGCCGACATGGCATGATCGACGCGGCCGACATCCTGCTCGATGATCGGCCCTTCGTCGAGTTCAGCCGTCACGTAATGAGCCGTGGCGCCGATCAGCTTCACGCCGCGCTCATGGGCTCGGTGATAGGGCTTGGCCCCCTTGAAGCTCGGCAGAAACGAATGGTGGATGTTGATGACGCGGCCGGCGAGCTTGTCCGTCATGCCGTCCGAGAGCACCTGCATATAGCGCGCGAGCACGACGAGATCGATGCGCTCGCCTTCGATCAGACCGAGGACCTCAGCCTCCTGCTCGGCCTTGCTGCGGCCCTCGACCGGAACGAAATGGAACGGCAACCCCTCCCCTTCGACCCGCCGGCGCATGGTCTCGTGATTGGAGACGACCGAAGCGAGTTCCATGGGCAACTGGCCGATGGAATTGCGATAGAGCAGGTCGTTCAGGCAGTGACCGAGCTTCGAGACGAGGATCATCACGCGCGGCTTGACCGCGAGATCATGCACCTCCCAATCGAAGCCATAGCCTGTCGCCACCGGCAGGAAGCCGCTGGTGAAGCTCGCCTTGGTGACGGCTTCAGGCGCCGCGAAAGCGACGCGCATGAAGAAGCGGCCGCTGTCCGGATCGCCATATTGCGCGCTCTCGACAATGTTGCAGTCCTGCGAGGCGATCGAATTGGCCACGGCCGCGACGATGCCGCGGCGATCGCCGCAGGAGAGAGTGAGCACAAAGCGTGCTGGCGCGGCCGGCATGGGTGAACGAGCCTCGATGTGTCAGGACGGGCCGACTTCCTAGCGGTCGCGCCGCTTGGCCGCAACCTCGAACCGCCGCGACGGGGCGGCGCAGCCTTGCATCTCGGCGGCGGCTCGCCGAAAGTGCCGCACGCACCAGCTACAGCCGATGGACAGGATCAGCGATGCCCGAGCCCAGTTTCGTGGTGGCCCCGCCGCCGATCGTCTCGCTTCCGGTCGTCGGTCTCGACGCCCGGTTTCCCGTGCGCCGCGTCTTCTGCGTCGGCCGCAACTATGCGGCTCACGCCCGCGAGATGGGGCATGATCCCGATCGCGAGCCGCCATTCTTCTTCCAGAAAAACGCCGGTGACGTCGTCGGCCCCGGCGATATCGCCTATCCGCCGCTGACCGCCGATCTCCATCACGAAGTCGAGCTGGTCGTGGCGATCGGGCGCGGCGGAAGGGATATCGCGATCGGCGCGGCGCTCGGCCATGTCTATGGCTATGCCGTCGGGCTTGACCTGACGCGGCGCGACGTGCAGGCGGATCTCAAAAAGGCCGGCCGCCCCTGGGAAACTGCGAAGGCCTTCGCCGAGTCGGCGCCTGTCGGCGCCATCCAGCCGGCGGCGGCGATCGGCCATCCGAGCGCGGGGCGCCTCACGGCCAAGGTCGACGGCGCGCTGCGCCAGGACGGCGATATCGCCGACATGATCTGGAACGTCCCCGAAGTCATCGCCCATCTCTCGCGCTGGTTTGTGCTCGAAGCCGGAGATCTCATCTTCACCGGGACGCCGGCCGGTGTCGGTGAACTGCAGCGCGGCAATGTCGTCGAAGCCGAGATCGAGACCATCGGCGCGCTGAAGGTCAGGATCGTCTGATACAAGGCTCCGACGGGGCAAAAGGGCAGCAGTCGGTCATGGCAAAGCAGGAACTCTTCGGCGGCGCGCTGGCGTTCATCGCAAGCGGCACCCCCGAGGCGGTGGCCGCCGAGGTTCGGCTGAAATCGCTTTATGGGAGCGTCGATCCGGAGCAGGCCGACATCATCATCGCGCTTGGCGGCGATGGCTTCATGCTGCAGATGCTCCATCGCTTCATGAATTCGGGCAAGCCGATCTACGGAATGAACCGCGGCTCGGTCGGGTTCCTCATGAACGAGTTCCGCGAGGACGAATTGCGCGAGCGTGTCCGCGCCGCCGTCGCCTCGACGCTGCATCCCCTGCAGATGGATGCGCTCGACCAGCAGGGCAACGAACACCGCGCCTATGCGATCAACGAAGTCTCGCTGTTCCGCCAGTCCTACCAGACGGCTAAGCTGCGCATTTCGATCGATGATCGCGTCCGCCTCGAGGAATTGAGCGGCGATGGCGTGCTGGTGGCGACGCCCGCTGGTTCGACGGCCTATAATCTGTCAGCGCATGGCCCGATCCTGCCGATCCACGCGCCGCTCCTGGCGCTGACGCCGATCAGTGCGTTTCGGCCGCGACTCTGGCGCGGAGCACTGATCCCTGATCGCGTCCGTGTCACGCTCGAAGTGCTGGAGCCCGAAAAGCGGCCTGTCAACGCCGTGGCCGATCACACGGAGATCAAGTCGGTCCTGAAGATCGTCGTGCGCCAGGACCGCCGCGCCAAGAGCCTGATCCTCTTCGATCCGGGCCATAGCTGGGACGAGCGCATCCTGAACGAACAGTTCCGCTACTAGGCGGCGTTGCGTACGGCGCGGGCGACAGTGCGGGCGCTTTCGCGCGCTTCCTCGGCCGCGAAACGGCGCAGCATGGCGAGAAGCTCGTTGGCTTCGCCGTCGGTGATCGCGCTGTAGCGCTCCATGACGCGCTCAACGGTGCGCCGTGCCAGTGCGTGGCGGCCGACCGGCACGCTCTCATGCGAAGCTTCGCGTGCCGTCTCGATGGCGGCGGCGAAGGCTTCGAACGCCGAAGCCGGCAATCCTGCCTTCTGATACACAGCGCGCAGGGCCGAGGGCCGACCCGAGCGCACCAGCCCGCCGACGCGGCCCTCCGGCATGTGCGAGAGGATCGCGAGCGCGGCTTCGAACAGGCTGATATTGCCGGCACAGACCGAGCGGAGCAGCAGGGCCGTGGTGAGCTGGCCGGTGACGCGCAGATGCTCGACCAGCGCGGCGAGATCTTCCGTCGCCGATTCGGCTGCGATGGCGATCGTCGCCCGCTCGCAGGCATCACGCGTGACGAACTGCGCCCGGTCCGGGGCGATCCAGGCCTTGGCGGAGACGAAAGCGCCGAGCCGGTCGCCAAGCTGGCGGATGAGCATCTGGCGGATGTCGGGCGGCAGGTCAGTGCGCTCCAGCAACCGATCGCGGATTGCCGCATCCTCGCCATGGCGCTCGGCAAGCCGGGCAAGACTGATCGCAGCGATCGAGGCATCGGGATTGTCGAGCAGCGCCACGCAGGCATCGGCCTCACCGATCTCGGCGATCGCCGCGGCAACCGCGCGGCTCACCGGCAGGCGGGCCGCGATCGCCGCCTGGCGTCCGCCATCCGCAACCGCAACGATATCGACGAGTTCGGGATCGATGAAGATCGGCGAGCAGGTCAGCACCAGCCCGGCGATATCGAGGTGATCGGCAGCCAATGCCAGGATGATATGGCGCGGCGCTCGGGGATCGACGGCCAGCGCGTCAGCGAGTGCATAGCGCACCTCCGTCGCCGGGTCATCGAGCAGGACGGTCATCGCCGCCTCCATCTCCCCGCGCGCTTCATCGTCGACGTCGGAATAGAGATAGGCACGCGCCATTGCATGCGCGGCCTCGGCGCGGCGTTCCGCCGGCGCCGTTTCCAGCCATTCCAAGAATTGACGGACGATCATGAAGCCCCCGACCCGACGGGCAGCCGACCCCGAGAGAGGCAGGCTGCTTTGCCAAGATCTGAGCATCAATGGATTAACGTTCCGTCAACCATAACCGCGGGTTAACGGCGAACTCTCAGGCCGGCGGGGTCCAGCGGGTAACGATGTCGGCAAGTTCAGGCCGCGGCCGCTCGAAGGGCGGGATATCGGGCGTGCCAATATGAACGAGGCCGACCAGACGCTCCGCCTCGGCGAGGCCCATCAGCGCCCGCGCCTCGGCGTCATAGGTCACCCATTCTGTCAGCCACTGCGTCGCGAAGCCCATGGCATTGGCGGCGATCATCAGGTTCATGGCTGCGGCGGCGGCCGAAAGCAGCTGCTCCCATTCGGGGATTTTCACATGCGGCGCGGCCCTGCTCACCACGGCGACGACCAGCGGCGAGCGGGAGAAGCGATTGGCCTCGGCTGCGATCAGCTTCGGATCGGCATCGGGCCGACGCACGGCAAGGAGCGCCGCCGTCGCCGCGCCGGCCGCTGCCCGCGCCTCGCCCTCGAACAGCACGAAGCGGAACGGCACCAGCTTGCCGTGATCGGGCACGCGCGCCGCAATCGTCAGCATGTCCTCGATCTCGGCAGCGGAAGGGCCGGGCTCGACAATGTTGACGGCGGGGATCGAGCGCCGCGTTTTCAGAAGCGTCAGTGTATCGGTCATGATCTCGGATCTTAGTGGATCTACAGAAGGCGCAGGCATGTAGCCGGCGCGGCAAAGCGTGGTGTGGGCGACTGATCGGACGAATCCGTGGTCAATGCAACCCTCGCCGCCGGCTGCACGGGTCTTGAAATCGCCACCCTTCTTCGGTTCTAAGGTGATGATGACCGGACGGTTGGTGAAACCTCTTGGGGGAGATCAATGCTGATGAAGCGCGGCTTTGCAGCCTGTCTTGCCGCGGCGATTCTCACGATCAGCCCGCTCGTGGCTGTTGCGCAGTCTCCGGGTGGAGGTCAAGGCCCGGCTCCTGCGCCGAATGTCGGGGCTGGCGGCAGCGCGCCGCCGCTTAATGCCGACCCGGTTCCGCCCGCCGATATTCCGTCCGCGCCTGCATCCGGCAGCCTCAGCGCTCCGGACCTCACGGGCGGGGACCTCGCCGCGCCACCGGGCGCCGGCGATCCCCTGCCGCTCGCCCCTCTGTTGCCGACGCCGATCGATCCGGGCGCCTTGCTGAAGCCGGCCTTCCCGACTGCGCCCCGACAGGCCGCCCCGCTCCGCGTCAACCCGCATGCCGTCGAGCTCCAGGCGAAGCTCACCGATGACGGCGCGGCGATCCCATCCGGCATGGTGTGGCGCATCTTTTCCGAGAAGCGCGGCAGCGACGGGCATCTGCCGCTGATGCGCGAGCAGCGCGGCGGGACGGTCCGACTCGATCTGCCGCCGGGCAATTATATCGTCAATGCCGCCTATGGCCGGGCCGCCATCACCCGCACGCTCGCCGTCACCGGCGAAGGCGGCCATGACACCTTTGTGCTCAATGCCGGAGGATTGAAGCTCACGGCCGTCAACGGCAAGGACCTGCCGATCACGCCAGCCCTTTCGAAATTCGACATTTATCCGGGCACGGACGAGACCGATCAGGAGACGTCGCCGATCGTCTCGGATGTCGAGCCCGACCAGATGGTCCGACTGACGGCGGGCATCTATCACGTGGTCAGCCGCTATGGCGATGCCAACGCCGCCGTGCGCGCCGACATCAAGGTCGACGCGGGCAAGCTCGTCGAGGCGACCCTGTTCCAGAAGGCCGCGCGCATCACGCTGAAGCTCGTGGCCGATTCCGGGGGCGAAGCGCTCGCCAATACATCATGGTCTGTGCTGACGCCCGGCGGCGACAGCGTCTTCGACAGCGTCGGCGCCTTCCCGGACGTCGTGCTCGCGATCGGCGACTACACCGCCGTCGCCAAGCACGACAACCAGATCCACGAACGCAACTTCACTGTCGAGGCCGGCCGCGACCGCGAAGTGGAAGTGCTGACCAAGGAAGCCGCGACCCCGCCGGCCCCAGCCGCGCCGGCGCCCTAAGCGGGCTTGGCCGAAACCTCTGTTCGATCTCGCTTTCACGTCGTCGGGCGGTCGAGCCGCAGCGCCGTGTTCAACCCTTTGCGGAAGCGCTGCCGGTCAGTGCTCGACGCGGTAGCCGCCGCGCCCGGCACCTGCAGCGCAGCCGAGCTGGCCGCGTCGCCAACGATACGGGCGAGCGTCGATTCACGCGTTGCCGCGTCATTGTCGAAATCGCCATGGTGCAGCGCCTTGCTCGCGCTGCCGGGCGACAGCGTCCAGGTGCGGCGGCCCTTCACCCAGAATGCCGCGGGAATCCGCGAGGCAAAACGCTCCATGCCGAGCATCGGCTGGCCATCCGGCCGGATGCCCGGTATGCGCGCCGTCTTCTCGAAGGCGTTGCTGACCAGATAGAGCAGCGACTTGTTGTAGATGTTGGCGCAGTTGTCGTCCTGCTCGGTGGCATCATCGAGCGTATAGAGATCGAACTTCCTGATGCTGCCCTGCTCGGCGAGTGGCCGATAGACCGTATCGAAGACGTCCATCGTGCAGGCGGGCGCCCACAGGCTGACACTGGCGATCGCCACATTCTTGCTGGCGAGATAGCGTGCCAGTTCCGCATGGAAGATCGAGCCGGCGCTGTGGCCGACGAGATGAATCTCGTCGATCTTTCCCTTGGCCGAGAGCTTGGCCAGATTGTCAGCGGTGAGGCGGGCGGCGCCCTTCGCCTTGGTCGTGGCGTCGACGGCATTCTCCTTCATCTCGTCCCACATGGCCTTGCCGCCGAGCGTGCGGGCGACCACCTCGATCGTGTCGTCGAAGCGGTCGAGCATGAAGTCCTTCGCCTTGTCGAGAAGGCCCTCGTCGCGACGCTGGCCGATCGCCTCGCGCAATATGTTGGAGATCGTCGACCAGGCATCCGACCGCCAGATGAACGAGATCGGATAGACCTTGGCGTCCATCAGCGGTCCAAGATTGCTCGACACCGTCTGGATGGCCGAATTCTCAGAGACGAGCCCGCCATGTGCGTAGAGCAGAACGCGCTTCTTGGGCCAGTCGGCCATGGTCGCGGTCATGCGCTCCGTGATCAGCGTTTTCAGCCCGTCTTCCGTCAGTCCATAGGTGCCCTTGTCGTCGAGGATGCCGTCATTCTTGGCCGTCACGATATGCGGCCGGAGATCAGCGAAGACCTTGCTCTGATAGCTGCGCGGTGCCGAGCCACGCATCGTCGCCGAGGAACCCGGCCCGACGAGATCGATGGGCGCGCCGAGCGCCGCCACCCAGACATCGGTGCCGTTCTTCAGCCAGTCGGCGTAGGAAAGCCGCGCGAGCCCGCCCGCACCCCAGCTCTCGCCCCAGCTGTTCTGGATCCAGAGGCCCTGGCGGTCATAGCCGACGATGGCAAAGGCATGGCCGCCGATCGACCCCTCGCGATATTCGATGACCTCATCGCCGGACCTGACCTCCTGCCAGCCCTGATGCACCCTGGCCGTCGCATAGAGGATGCCGGCCTCGGTGATCGCCGAGTGCATGGAAACCAGATCCTTGTGATTGACGCGGAAATAGGCGCCGAGCGGCCGGCCGAGCGCATCGGCGGCGCGCTTCTCCTCGAGCGTCGGATCGGGATCGCGCTCGTTCCACAAGTCGTAGGCGCAGAGCCCGTGCTTGAACCAGCCCTTCATCGCGCCACGCGCGCTGGAGCCGGAATAATCCTCGCCCGGCCACTCGTCGTAGCGCTTGGCCATCGCATAGAGCATCCAGGCGCTCACCTTGTCGGCCGTGGTGGCACTGCCGCGCAGCCGAAGCAGGAAATTCGCGACGGTGGCGAGGCCGAAGCCGGTGCAAGCGCCTTCACTGCCCTGATTGAGCACCGGCAGGCCGAAAGCGCGATAGGAGGCGAGATCGGAAATGGTGCCGACCCGGATCAGGGTCGGCACGAAGATCTGGTCGCGGAAGTCAATGGTGTCGGGCAGCGCATCGAAGGTGCGTTGCGAATTGCCGTCCTCGCGCGGCTTCGATTTCCGCGCCGAGGGCTCGGACTTGGGCGACTTCGTCTTCGAAACCGACTTGCGGGCCATGCATGCCTCCTCCGGTACGCATCTTGAATGGGCGCAGGGACGAGGTTTCGGGGGAGCGCCGCATCGCTCGCTATCGCGCGAGGACCGACGGTTTCGATGGCGCTTGCCCGCTGCCGCAGACGCGAAGACAGCACGGCACCACCGCCCGCATGGCGGACGATGGAGCAGCCGACTAAATCTCGGACAGATGACGAGCACGCCGAAACAGGCATCATGGCAATCCCCCTGCCATGCGCGTTCAACCCGTCGATCCTACGCCTTCCCGCTTCAGTTGCAAGCAACCGACCCGCCCGGACCACGGCCTTTGCCTACCGCTGGTCGACCTGCCGGAGCGCCGCTATCCGACGCCCTCGCCCCGCGCGGAATGAGGGTTCTTCCAAAGCGGCAGCCGGCTCTGGCCATCGCTCCAGTCATGCCGGTCCGATCCAGACTATTTTCCGTGAGCGGCTGGTACCGTTCTCGCCGCAAATTGGCGCCGCCACGCCGATCGCAGTTCAGCGGGCCGGCGCCCGTGATGCTCGTCGAGGAACTCAGCCGAGACGATACGGTCCAGCCTGAACAGACGGAAGTCCTGACGCAATTCGCACCATGCGGCGAGCAGGCGGACATGTTCGGTATAGCCGAGCATCGCCGGCCAGATGATCCGTTCGCTCGTTGCGCCTTCTCCCGTCTCATAGAGGATGCGGATCTTCTTGCCGTCGCGGATCCACAGCCGGGCCCTGGCAACGTCGATCCGGTCCTCTGTCTTGTGCTGCGCAGGTGCCGCGGCGAGCACCGGATTGGCCACGAGGTCGCGGAGCCGTTCGGGCAGCGCCGCCGAGATCTTGGCGATAAGATCACGCGCGGCAGCAGCCAGCACGGGATCGCCCTTGTCGGCCACCCATTGCGCGCCGAGAACCGCCGCCTCGACTTCGTCGGCCGTCAGCATCAAAGGCGGCATGTCGAAGCCGCTTTCGAGCACATAGCCGAAGCCCGCCTCGCCATGGATCGGAACGCGCTGGCCGATGAGGTCGGCGATGTCGCGATAGACGGATCGCTTCGAGACCTCGAGTTCCTCCGCAAGCTCCGCTGCGGTGACCGGCAGGCTCGTGCGCCGCAGGATCTGGATCAGCTGAAACAATCGATCGGCGCGACGCATCCGGCTCTCCCTGCTGACGGCACGCTGGCAGCAGGCTCCTTCTACAAGCGGACCGATTTCGTCGCCATGAAGACGCCCCGCCAAAAGGAGCCTGCCGTGAATTCCGTCTTGATGAGTCTTGTCTCGATCCGCATCATCACCGCCGATGTCAGTCGGCTGGTAGCGTTCTATGAGCGGGTCACGGGCCTGCCGGCGGTGCTGTACACCGAGGACTTCGCCGAGCTGCCTACGCCGGTTTGCACGCTGGCGATCGGCAGCACGCGGACCGTGCAGCTCTTCGGCGCGGGCGTTGCCCGCCCGGCAGACAATCACACCGCGATCATCGAATTCCGTGTCGCGGATGTCGACGCGGTGTTCGGGGAACTCGGAGAATTCCTTGCCGACGGGCTCGTTCAGCCGCCGACGACGATGCCCTGGGGCAACCGCTCGCTGCTTTTCCGCGATCCCGACGGCAATCTCGTCAATTTCTTCACGCCGGTCTCGGCGGAAGCGATCCAGCGCCTCAACCGGTGATCCCGGCATAGACGAAAGCAGGCGGCGCGCGGCTCACCGAGCCGCGCGCCATAGCTATCAGGCCGCCGCCACGAGCTTCCGCTGCAGGTCCGGCGGCGTCGCTTCCGCAAGGAGGTCGGCAAGCGCCTGATCGAGCGTTGCCGAAACCTGGTCGCGCGAGCCGAGACGGCGGACATTAACGGTGCCCTCCTCCGCCTCGCGCTTGCCGCAGACGAGGATCACCGGGACCTTGGCGACCGAGTGCTCGCGCACCTTGTAGTTGATCTTCTCGTTGCGAAGATCGACCTCGGCCCGGAGGCCCGCCGCGCGCAGCTTGTCGACGACAGCCTCCGCATAGCCATCGGCTTCCGAGGTGATCGTCGCCACCACGACCTGCACCGGCGCGAACCAGAGCGGGAAATGGCCGGCGAAATGCTCGATCAGGATGCCGAGGAAGCGCTCCATCGAGCCGCAGATGGCCCGGTGGATCATCACCGGCGTCTTCTTGGTGCCGTCACTGTCGACATAGAAGGCGCCGAAACGCTCCGGCAGGTTGAAGTCGACCTGCGTGGTGCCGCACTGCCATTCACGGCCGATCGCATCACGCAGCGTGTATTCGAATTTCGGCCCGTAGAACGCGCCCTCGCCCTCGAGGATGCCGGTCTTGATCTTGCCGCCCGACTGTTCCTCGATGGTCTTGAGCACGCGCATCATCACCGCTTCGGCGTGATCCCACACCGCATCGGACCCGACGCGCTTTTCAGGCCGCGTGGAGAGCTTGACCACAACCTCGCCGAAGCCGAAATCGGCATAGGTCGAGAGGATCAGATCGTTGATCTTCAGACACTCGGCCGCCATCTGCTCTTCGGTGCAGAAGATATGCGCGTCGTCCTGCGTGAAGCCCCGCACGCGCATCAGACCATGCAGCGCGCCCGACGGCTCATAGCGGTGCACGGCGCCGAATTCGGCCATGCGCAGAGGCAGATCGCGGTAGGACTTGAGGCCGTGCTTGAAGATCTGCACATGGCCGGGGCAGTTCATCGGCTTGATCGCGAAGACACGCTCGTCCTCGGTATCATCGCCGGCTGACTGTGCCGCGAACATATTCTCCTTGTACCAGCCCCAATGGCCCGAAGTCTCCCACAGCGACTTGTCGAGCAGCTGCGGTGCGTTGACCTCCTGATAGCCGAGCGGACGCAGGCGCCGCCGCATATAGGCGATCAGTTCCTGGAACATCGACCAGCCCTTGGAATGCCAGAAGACGACGCCAGGCCCTTCTTCCTGGAAATGGAACAGGTCCATCTCGCGGCCGAGCTTCCGATGGTCGCGCTTCTCCGCCTCCTCCAGCATGTGGAGATAGGCATCGAGCTCGACCTGGTCATGCCAGGCGGTGCCGTAGATGCGCGTCAGCATCGGCTTGGTGGAATCGCCGCGCCAATAGGCGCCGGCCACCTTGGTCAGCTTGAACGCCGAGCCGATCTGGCCGGTCGAGGCCATATGCGGACCGCGGCACAGGTCGAACCACTGGCCCTGCTTGTAGATCTTGAGGTCCTGGCCAGCTGGGATCGCGTCGATCAGCTCGAGCTTGAATGCTTCGCCCTTGGCGGCGAAGACGCGCTTCGCCTCCTCGCGCGACCAGACTTCCTTGGTGAAATGGGCGTTGCGCGTAATGATCTCGCGCATCTTCGCCTCGATCTTCGGCAGATCCTCGGTGGTGAACGGCTCGGGGCGGGCGAAATCGTAATAAAAGCCATTCTCGATCACCGGGCCGATGGTGACCTGGGTGCCCGGAAAGAGTTCCTGCACGGCCTCGGCCATCACATGGGCAGCGTCGTGGCGGATCAGTTCGAGCGCGCGCGGATCATCGCGCGTCACGATCTCGATCGCGGCGTCGGCAGTAATTGGGTCGGAAAGGTCAGTAAGCGTGCCGCCAAGCGTCATGGCGACCGACTTCTTGGCGAGTGATTTCGAAATCCCCTCGGCGACCTGGCGGCCGGTCGTGCCGGCGGCAAATTCGCGAACGGAGCCATCGGGGAAGGTCAGATGGATCATCATGTCTCTCCTGCTCACTCCCGCAGACGAGCGCGGGTAAGCGGTTGGGCTGAAAGAGAAGCGGGACGCGGCCTCGCTCCGCCGGCCTGAAGCGCCGGTGCGAGACGGCTATACGATGGCCGCCCGCCATTCAAGCCGCGGCTGCCCGTTCAATGGCCGATGACTAGCGATCGAGCCGCGTCTTAGGGTCGATATGCCGGCCCGTCCACTGGCCGTACCGCCAGGGCAGATACCAGCGTGCGTCGGCGCGGAGGGTTTCCGGCACGGGATCGAAGCCCGAGGCCCCGAATGGTCCGCAGCGCTGGAAGCGGGCGAGCGTCATCCAGCCGCCGGCCCAGAGACCGTGTCGCGTGATCGCCTCCTCGCCATAGCTGGAACAGGTCGGCAGATAGCGGCAGTTCTGGCCGAGAAAAGGCGAGAGGACCAGCTTGTAGACGCGGATGAGGCTGATGCCGATCAGCGCCGGCAGGCTCTTCGGGCGCGCGCCGGGAGCCTTCGCCTCATGCCGGTGGGCAGTGGAAGTACAGATAATATCCAGCCTCCGTGCCGGCCTTCCGTGCAATCGCGTGGTCGCCATTGATCTTCTTCGCCTCGGCGAGGGCGATCGTCGCTGCGGTCACCGCCGCCGTCAGCTTGTTTCGATCGGAACAAACCGGTTTCAGGTCCGGGATCGTCGCCTTCAGCCGATCGACGATCGTCTGGCCATCGGCCGAGAGCGCGAAAGCCGTCGCGGGCAAAAGGCTGCCGGCGAACACGCCAAGTCCGATGAGGCCGGCCAGAATGCGCTGGGACTTCATGCCATCCTCGTCACGCAGGTTCATGGAGCACAGCCTCGACATTGTGCCCGTCGGGGTCGATGACGAAGGCGGCGTAGTAGCCGGCGTGATATTGCGGCCTGAGCCCGGGCGCGCCATTGTCGCGACCGCCGGCCTCCAATCCCGCCGCATGGAAAGCGTGAACGGCCGCGCGATCGCGCGCCTTGAACGCGAAATGGATCGGCCCCGGCGGATCGCCATAGCTGCCGATCCAGAGCAGTCCCCGCCCATCCTCGCCGAACATCGCCCATTCCGCAGTCTCATGAATGACGCCGATGTCGAGCGGTGCCAGCAGGCGGATGTAGAAATCGCGGCTTGCGAGAAAGTTCTGCACATTGAAGCCGAGATGGTCGTAGCCCATGCGCTCCTCCTACTCGGCGGCATCCGCAGCGCGCGCGGCCTCGATCTGGCCGATCGCGTCGACAACGGCATCAAAGGTCAGCAGCGTCGAGGCATGGCGGGCTCGATAGTCGCGCACCGGCTCCAGATATCTGAGATCGGCAAAGCGGCCCTCGGGCGGCGGACCATTCTCCTTCAGCATCCTCTGCATCGCGAGACGTACTGCGCGGAGTTCCTCCGCCCGCGCGCCGACCACATGCCGCGCCATGACGGCTGATGTTGCCTGGCCGAGCGCGCAGGCCCGGACGTCATGCGCAAAGTCGGTCACGACGTCGCCGGTCATCACGATATCGACAGTGACGGTCGAACCGCAGAGCCGCGAATGCGCCTTCGCGGTCGCGTCCGGCGCCGCAAGACGGCCAATGCGCTCGATATTGGCCGCGAATTCCAGGATCCGCGCATTGTAGATTTCGTCGATCATCGGCGCCTCCGATGCGATGACATATAGAAAGTTCCGCGCATCCGATCCAGATACAAGGCTCCGAAACCATTCGTCATCGGAGCCGAGCATGGATGCCAAGACCCCGCCTCACCTGAAATATGCGCCACGGCCGGCTGAAAGGCCGAGCGCGGCCGAAGCCGAGGCGGCGGTGCGCACGCTCATTGCCTATGCCGGCGATGATCCGGGCCGCGAAGGGCTGCTGGAAACGCCGGCGCGTGTCGCCAAGGCCTATCGCGAATTCTATGCCGGCTATGAGGAGGATCCGGCCGCCATTCTCGACCGTGTCTTCGACGAGGCCGGCGGCTATGACGATCTGGTGCTCCTGCGCGACATCCCGTTCCATTCGCATTGCGAGCACCACATGGTGCCATTCATCGGCAAGGCCCATATCGCCTATCTGCCGAAGGACGGCGTCGTTGGCCTCTCGAAGCTCGCCCGTCTCGTCGATGCCTATGCGAGACGGCTGCAGATGCAGGAGCGGCTGACGCAGCAGATCGCCGACGCGATCGAGACGGGGCTCGCCCCGCACGGTGTCGCTGTGCTGATCGAAGCGGAGCATCACTGTGTCTCGATGCGCGGCGCGCGGAAATCCGGCGTCTCGACCGTGACGACAAGTTTCAAGGGCGTCTTCAAGAACGATCCGGCCGAGCGGGCGCGCTTCCTGCAACTGGTCGAGGGCCGCCGCTGAGCCCTCGCCTCTTGTGCGTGGTCTCGACTTTGGTCTAAGCCGCTCTCCTTCCCCCGATCCAAGGGCTGTACCCATGAGCGAAGCTGATCCGCGCCCGACGAAGTCCATCACGATCACGCCGGCGACCGCTCCGCTTTACGGCCGCGTCTCGCCGCCCGGGTCGAAGTCGATCACCAACCGCGTGCTGCTCCTGGCGGCGCTGGCGAACGGCACCAGCCGTATCACCGGCGCGCTGAAGAGCCTCGACACGAAGCTGATGGCGGCGGCGCTGCGCGACATGGGCGTCACGGTCGAGGAGCCCGACGCGACGAGCTTCGTCGTCACCTCCACAGGGCGCCTCGCCGCACCGACCGGCCCGCTCTTTCTCGGCAATGCCGGCACTGCCATGCGCTTTCTCACGGCTGCGGTGACGCTCGTCGACGGCACGGTGGTGGTCGATGGCGATGATCACATGCGCAAGCGTCCGATCGGCCCGCTCGTCGCCGCGCTGCAATCGGTCGGTATCGATTGCAGCGATGCCGGCGGCTATCCCCCGGTCACCGTTCACGGGACTGGCGCCTTCGGCAGCGGCCGCATCGAGATCGATGGCAGCCTTTCGAGCCAGTATGTCTCGGCCCTGCTGATGGCGGCCGCTTGCGGCACCGGTCCGGTGGAGGTCGCGCTCACCGGCGACACGTTTGGCGCGCGTGGCTATGTCGACCTGACCGTTGCGGCCATGACCGCCTTTGGCGCCAAGGTCGAGAAGCGCGACGACGTGACCTGGCGCATCGAGCCGACCGGATACAAGGCCGCCGATATCCATGTCGAGCCTGATGCCTCCGCAGCAACCTATCTCTGGGCGGCCTCGGTGCTCACGGACGGCGCGATCGATCTCGGCGTCGCGGCCGAGGATTTCACGCAGCCGGACGCCGCGGCGGCTGCCCTCATCGCGGAATTTCCGCATCTGCCGGCCGAGATCGACGGCTCGCAGATGCAGGACGCCGTGCCTACATTGGCTGTGCTCGCCGCCTTCAACGAAACCCCGGTGCGCTTCGTCGGCATCGCCAATCTTCGCGTCAAGGAATGCGACCGCATCCGCGCGCTCTCGACCGAACTTTCGCGCATCCGGCCGGGCCTTGCGCATGAGGAAGGGGACGATCTCATTGTCGTCTCCGATCCCGACCTCGCCGGCCAGACATTGCCGACCGAGATCGAAACCTATTCGGATCACCGCATCGCCATGAGCTTCGCGCTCGCCGGCCTCAAGATCGGCGGCATCACGATCCTCGACCCCGATTGCACCGGCAAGACCTATCCTGGTTACTGGGATGCCCTCGCCTCGCTCGGCGTCGGGTTGAAACTCCGGGAGGAGGAAGCGGCATGAGCGATCTCTTCGCTTCGCCCGGCACGCATGCCGAGATCGAGGAAGGCCTCGTCCTGATGCCACGTTTCGGCGCGGATGGATTGATTGCGGCCATCGTCGTCGACGATGCGAGTGGTGATGTCGTCATGGTCGCCTGGATGAACCAGGAGGCGCTGGCGAAGACGATCGAGACCGGCGAAGGCTGGTATTGGAGCCGTTCGCGCAAGGAACTCTGGCACAAGGGCGCCACCAGCGGCCATGTTCAGACCGTGACCGAGATGCGTGTCGACTGCGACCAGGACGCGATCCTTGTCCGCGTCGTCACGGCAGGCACCGGCGCCAACTGCCACACGGGTCGCAAGGGGTGCTTCTACCGGCGCATCCCGCTCGGCCAGCAATCGTCGCAAGACATCGCGCTGGAGCCGACCGGCGACGTCCCGCTGTTCGATCCCAAGGCCGTCTACGGCGGCTGAACGCGACGCCGAGCCGGCCGCCTCAAGCCATCGCGATATAAGCCCGCATCTCGTCGGCCTCGCGCTCGACCTGCTCGATGCGCGCCTTCACGACGTCGCCGATCGAAATGATTCCGGCGAGCCGGCCCTCTTCCACCACCGGCAGGTGACGGAACCGGCCATGCGTCATCCGTTCCATGACGTCATTGATGGTGTCCTGGTCGCTGCAGGTGATGACCTTTGCGGTCATGATCGATGCGACGCTCGCGACCAGCCCGTCGGTCCCCGCCTGCGCGAGCATACGTACGACGTCCCGTTCCGAGACAATGCCGAGAATGCGGTGGAAATCATCGGCGACGACGACGGCGCCGATGCGCCGCTCGGCGAGGATCGCGACCACCTCGGCGACCGATGTTTCCTTGGGGACTGTGAGAACGTCTCGGCCCTTCCGGGCGAGGATCGCGGCAACGGTCATGGCGTCGGCTCCCTTGAAACGAGGCGCCAGCCGCTCTCTCTCAGGTGGACCGGTACCGGACACCGCGTCTCGGGATGATGATCCCGGCGGGATCGAAGCGCAAGCGCGCAGGCATTGGCAGGATTACGCCACGCGCCGCGCCACGGGATCGAAGATCGGGAAGAACAGCAGTCCGACGATGAACCCGCCGAGATGCGCGTCCCATGCGATCTGGCTCGACTGGATCCCAGGCGGCGTGAACAGCAGCCCGAACAGCAGGTTGAACACGAACCAGACGCCCAGGAACATGACGACCCGCGAATTCCGTATCATTTCGGGAATCGTCAGCGCGGGCCGATGATCGGCATCGGCGCTGAAGGCACCACCGCCGCCAAGCCGTCCACCGGGAGAGAAGGCGAAGCGCGCGGCGGCAGCCATCTGCGCGGCGATCGCCGCCGAGGCGCCGACGAGCGGAGCGACGCTGTAGGGATCGAGTGCAAGATGCGCCGCCGCGCCGCCGGCAGCGCCGAGCAGCGAGAACGCCACGAAGCGCTGCGGGCCGAAGCGCCGGGCGAGCGGCGTGCCGAAGGCTGCGAGCCAGAGCGCGTTGATGCCGAAATGCATCCAGTCGGCATGCAGGAAGGCGTAGCTGAAGAACGTCCAGATATCCCCAGCCAGGCCGCCCGGCCAGTCGAAGTCATAGGCCGCCGGAAAGGTGATCCGCACCGGCACGAACGAGAAGGCGGCGATCACCCATCCCTCCTGGTCCGGCGTCAGCAGCCAGACGCGGATGGCATGGATGACGCCGAGCAGCGCCACCGAGGCGATGATCACGGGCGGCAGATTGAAAACCGGCTCGCGCGCCGTGGGCGGGGTGCGTTCTGACATGGCTTCGAGATAGACGCCCGTCGGCGCGGAGACAAGCGGGCGTGCACGCGGACGAATGCCGGCATTGGTCGAAGGCTGAAAATGAGGGGCCGTCCGGCGCGGCTTCAGGAAGCGCACACAAACGGCCCCGGTCACGCCCCGTCTTTACCCCCCGGTCAAAGACGCCCCGTGAACGCGACAGGATTGCCATGCGGCGAACGAATTCGCAACCTTGTCAGAAGGTGCATGTGAGTCGGTCCGTTTGATCGTCATGCGCCGATTGGCACACTGCGTGCAGGCACGGCATTTACCATGTTGGTCGGGGGGCCAGCTGTCCCGCTCCTGCACAGGCAGGCGTCGGGGCGGCAGACGTGCCGTCCCTGCACCGAATTGAACGTCGAAGGGCGGAATGAAGCATCGCAATACAAGGGAACTCTACGACTACTGGTCACGCCTGCGCGGCCCGGACGCCGCGCCGTCACGCGGGGCCATCGAGCCGGCGGAGATCCATGCCCTTCTCGGTGACACGTTCATCCTCGAAAGTGCCGGGCCGACCCAATACCCCTTTCGCCTTGCCGGCACGCGCCTCTGCTCGCATTTCGGCCGCGAATTGAAGGGCCGCAACTTCCTGACGCTCTGGGGCGATGAAGACATCGAGGCCATCGACACGCTGCTGACAGCCGTGTGCATCGATGCCGCCGCCGCGGTGATCGGCGTCGAGACGCTCAATGATCGCGGGCAGTCGGCGCCCTGGGAGATGGTCATCCTGCCGCTGTCGCGCGGCGGGCGGGTCTATGACCGAATCCTCGGCCTGATGGCGCCCCTCGAGCGCCCCTACTGGCTCGACATCCATCCGGTCATCCGGCAATCGATCACCAGCCTGCGCCTGATCTGGCCCGACGAACGACCGGTCCTGCTGCATCCGTCCATCCCGGCGCCGAGCCGGGTCGCCTTGTCGCCGATGTCGGCCTATCGCGGCAACGATCTGCCGGAAATGCCGGCAGGTGCGCTCGCGAGCGGCCGCCGCCATCACCATCTCGTCGTCTTCGAGGGCGGCAAGCGGTGACATCCACCGCGGCGCGCGGCGCATATGGCTTGTTAAGGCCGACCCGCTAAATTGGCGGGGACGACTGCATCCCGGACGCACTCATGCTCGAACTGGCGACGCCGCACCGGCCAACCCTCAATGCGTATGATCGCCGACGCTACCGGCGCTACGAGGTCGCCTTGCTCGGGCGCTACATGCTGGAAAGCCGCCGCGAATATCCCTGCCAGACGGTCAACATCTCGACCGATACGCTGTCGCTGGCGGCGCCGATCCAGGGACGGATCGGCGAACGCATCATCGCCTATATCGATCAGCTCGGCCGGATCGAAGGCACCATCACGCGCCACAGCACGAATGGCTTCGTCCTTTCGATCGTCGCCACGCTGAGAAAGCGCGACAAGCTGGCCGCATCGCTCGAATGGCTGGCCGAGCGCTCGCTCGCCCAGGGCATCGATGAGCGGGCCGGCGTCCGCATTGTCCCGCGCAACCCGTTTTCGCAACTTGCTCTACCCGATGGCAGCCTCGAGCGCTGCCGGGTGATCGATCTCTCGATGACCGGCGCGGCGCTCGCCCTTTCCGCCCGGCCGGCGGTGGGCACGTCGATGGCGCTCGGGCGCATCGGCGCACGGGTAATCCGGCACACCGAGGACGGCGTCGCCATCACCTTCGCCTCCGTCCAGGACGAGGCCGAGCTGCGCGCGCAGTTCTGAGTCGCGCCGCAGGCCTGATCCCGACGCCGCAACGCCCAAACCATGCCGCACCCGGGTTTTGAAGCCCGACCGGCCCGGCGGCGCATCATCATCTGAGCTACCCGCCTCGTAAGGCGGTTCAAGGTCGGTCGCCGCCCCCGTCACTGTAGACAGGCGCTCGGTCGCATTCTCCTGAGCCCGAAGTCGGCACCCTGTGACCCGCCGATGGAACGCCTCAGCCAGCGCCCCATTCGCCCCCGCACAAATTAACCTTAACAAAAGGTTGCGCTTGCCGCTGCCCGAGCCTCGCCATATTATTTAATGAAAGGTTAACAACAACAATAAACCTTTCGACGAATTCGAATTGAGTTGGATTTGAATTCGAGCTCGTGACTTAGACCGGTGTCAAAACTCGACGGTCATAGTCATCGTGGCTCAAGGGAATTGGCGACTATGTATTGCGTGCGCTTGTTTACATCCTTCGTCGTGCTGGCTTTGCTTGGAGCAGCCGGCCTGTCCGCTGCGAATGCGCAGGGCCAGTCCGCCTTCATGGAGGTTCTTGGCAAGACCACGCAGCCCATCGGTCATCATGACCTCTGCGCCCGCATGCCGATCGAGTGCCGCGAGCGCACGGCCGATGACAGGCCGGTGGTGCTGACGCCCGCGCTCTGGAACGAACTCATCGCCATCAATGACAACGTCAATACCGCGATCGTCCCGGATACCGACAAGGACATCTACGGCCGCGAGGAATACTGGGCCTATCCCGATACGCTCGGAAAGGGCGATTGCGAGGATTTCGTTCTCCTGAAGCGCCGCGAACTGATGCAGCGCGGCTGGTCGGCAGGATCCCTCTTGATCACGGTTGTCCGCCAGACCAATGGCGATGGCCATGCCGTGCTCACCGTCCGCACCGATCGCGGCGATCTCGTGCTCGACAATCTCGAGGGCAAGATCAAGCTCTGGGACCAGACGGATTACCAGTTCATCAAGCGCCAGTCCGATACGGACAGCGGCCGCTGGGTTTCGATCGCCGACGACCGCAACGTGCTGGTCGGCTCGATCAAGCGCTGAAAATCAGGCGAAGCCCCTCGCAAACCGGCGCCAGTTCTCGACATAGCTCCGGGCCGACTGCCGCAGCTTCTCGATCTGCTCGGGCGTCAGCGTGCGCACGACACGACCCGGCGCCCCGACGATCAGCGATCCTTCTGGATAGTCCTTGCCCTCAGGCACAAGCGCACCAGCCCCGACCAGTGAATTGGGGCCGATCCGCGCGCCATTGAGCACGATCGCGCCCATACCGATCAGGCTGTTATCGCCGATCGTGCAGCCATGCAGGATGGCGCGATGTCCGATCGTGCAGCCCTCCCCGACCGTCAACGGAAAGCCCATGTCGGTGTGGAGGACCGCATGCTCCTGGATATTGGTCGCGGCACCGATGTTGATCCGCTCATTGTCGCCGCGCAGAACGGCACCGAACCAGACGCCGACATCGATGCCGAGCGTCACCTGGCCGATCACGCGCGCGTCCGGCGCGATCCAGTAGTGCCCTGCCTCTGGCAGTTCGGGCCCGATCCCGTCCAATGTGTGCTCAGCCATCCGTTCCTCTCCTCACAAACTCGCCTGCGCGGCAAGGGCGAAATCGAGCACGATGACGCCCGAACACGCGCTCCAGAGGCTGGCGATCGCAACACTGCCGATTATCCAGCCGGCTGCAGAGCGCTGCTTCGGCCCTTCGGCCAACGCATATCGCATGATGATGAACGGACCGGCGACGCCGCAGAAGAGGAAAGTGATCATCATCGCCGGCGCGGAGCTCCCGAGCAGCGCAAATCGTGCCGGCTCGGACGTCACAAGCTGGTAGAAGCTGCCGACGATCCCGGCGGCGACGAAGCCGGCGGCAACCGAATAAACGAGTACGAAGAGCTGTACGGAAAGCGGCATGGTCGTCCCCGCTGATGGCTGACACGCGTTGCTCGCAAGCCGCGTGCCGACAAGGCCCTCGACGCAAGACGGCCGCCGCGCTGCCATTTCCGCAAAAGAAAACGCCGCCGGAGCCGGCGGCGTCATGGTCACTGTTTCGTTAAGGCACAGCCTTCAACGACATGACCCGGATCGGATCATCCGATCAGACTTCCTCGAGATCGATATCGAGGATGGCCATCGTGAAATTGTAGGACAGCTCGCCTTCCTCATCGTCGCGGAACAGCACGCCCATGAACTCCTCGCCGAAATAGACTTCGGCAGAATCGTCCTTGCGCGGCCGCTGGCGGACAGTGATGTCCTTCATGTTGAAACGCCGGCGGAAGAAGCCCTCGAGCTTCTGGATCTCCTTGCGATCCAATTTTCTCTCCATATGCGGGGGGAATGATCGGCGACCACCCGCGCAGCGCGCGGGCTGACCCGGCACGCCGCCCCGTGCGACGCCTCCGGCACCTTGTGACGTCAGGCTTACTCGCCTTGACCCGAAAGCAGTTGATCCATCGACCGCGACGGTTCGGCGCAGGGCGCCTTGCCGACGACCTTGGCCGGAACGCCAGCAACGGTGGTGTTGGGCGGAACGGCATGCAGCACGACGGAGCCCGCCGCGATGCGCGAGCAATGCCCGATCTCGATATTGCCAAGCACCTTGGCGCCCGCGCCGATCAGCACGCCATGGCGCACCTTGGGATGCCGATCGCCGATTTCCTTGCCGGTTCCGCCGAGCGTCACCCCCTGCAGGATCGACACGTCGTCCTCGATGAGCGCCGTCTCGCCGATGACGATGTCCGTCGCATGATCGAAGAAGATGCCCTTGCCGATCGGTACGGCCGGGTTGATGTCGACCTGGAAGACGGCCGATGAACGGCTCTGCAGATAATAGGCGAAATCGCGCCGTCCCCGCCGCCACAGATAGTGGGCCAGGCGATGGGTCTGGATGGCGTGGAAACCCTTGAAATAGAGCACCGGCTCGATCGAACGGTTGCAGGCCGGATCACGATCGACCACGGCCTGTACATCGACCCGGAGCGCGTGGGCGATCGACGCGTCGCTCTCGAACGCCTCCGCGAAGGCCTGCGCAATCAGGTCGCCCTGGACATCGGGGTGATCAAGCCGCCCGGCGATCCGGTGCGCCACGGCCAGTTCGAGGCGATCATGCGCCAGGATCGATCCATAGATGAAGGTGGAGAGTGCCGGTTCGCCACGCACGATCTCGTCCGCTTCAGCGCGGATTCGCGACCAGAGCGGATCGAAGCTTGCGAGGCTATCGCCGCCGATGCGCGACGTGACTGACGACATGAACGTCTCCTTACCGGAGTTGGTCCCGGATTTTCGCCGGGACACTAGCATGAAGGGTCTGATGCCACAAAACGGCATGTGCCGGGTAAACTATGCCCGGCATCGGCGGTTGCGAGGGTCCGCCGTCATTCGAGGCCGCGCCGGCCGATGAAATCGAGCACGCCGGCCTTGTAGACCTTGTCTCCGACCGCCAGCATGTGATCCCGTTTCGGAATATCCAGCACTTCGGCCCCGGGAATGATGCGGGCGAGCTCCGCTGCCGACCCGGCCAGCTCGTCCTTTTCGCCGACCGCGATCAACACCGGCATATGCAGCGTCGCGAGGTCATCCGCCGAAATCGGCTGGCGCGTCGCCTTCATGCAGGCAGCCAGCGCGACGCGGTCGCTGCCGGTCTGGTCGGCGAACTTGCGGAACATCTGGCCGACGGGGTCGGTGATCGTCTCCGGCGCATCTGTCTCAAGCGCATGCACCACCGGGCCCCACGGTCCGATCCCCGTCACGATGCCATAGCCGAGGCCGCCGAAGATGAGCCTCTTGATCATTTCCGGATGCGAAAGCGCCAGCATGGCCGCGATCCGGGCGCCCATCGAATAGCCCATGACGTCGGCACGGCTGATCCCGAGATGCAGGAGGAGATTTCGCGCATCATCAGCCAGCGCCGCGACGCGATAGGCCTCGACCTGATGCGGCTTGTCGCTGTCGCCATGGCCGCGATTGTCGAGCGCGATCACGCGCCGGCCGGCCTTGACCAGCGTGTCGACCCAGCCCGGATTGATCCAGTTGACGCGCGCGTTCGACCCGAAACCATGAATGAGCAGGATCGGGGCGCCCTCACCTTCATCGATATAGGCGATGCGGTGGCCGTTGGACTGGAAATCTGGCATGGCGAACCCGGATGGCGGCGAAAGGGGCAGCGTCCAGCGCTGCGAGGAGCGCCGTTATGACGGAAGCCGCCCGCCGCGCCAAGGTGTCGCCGCAGGAAGCGGTATCACGGTCTGTTCATCGCAGCCGCAACGCTCTATCGTCGCGCCAACTTTCGTCGAACGAGCGGATTTCGCCATGGCCGAGCACGTCATCCCGCATTTTCACAATGATTCCGGCGTCGCGCTGATCGAGATCGGCGTGCAGGAATTTATGTGCGTCGGCGCCAAGCCGCCCTTTGATCACCCGCACATCTTCATCGATCTCGGCGCTTCCGGTGAGCGCGTCTGCCCTTATTGCTCGACGCTCTATCGGCACAATCCCCGCCTGCACGGCACGGAATCGAATCCGCCCGGCCACCTTTTCGTTGAGCCGCTGGCCGCCTGAGGCCGACGACAGAGGTGTCGATCTCGACGATCGCCGTCGCCGGCGGCGGCATTGCCGGGCTTACGGCGGCGCTGCTTCTCTCCCGCGCCGGTTTTCGCATCGATGTCTTCGAGCGTGCTGAGCGTTTCTCTGAAGTCGGCGCCGGACTGCAGATTTCGCCGAATGCTGGCCGCATTCTGGACAATCTTGGCCTCGGTTCCGCCCTCGACGCCGTGGCGACACGCCCCGAGGCGATCGAGATGCGCGGAGGACAGAGCGGCCGCCTGGTCGTTTCGCTTCCGCTCGCGCGAGCGGCCATTCGCTATGGCGCGCCCTATCGGCTGCTGCATCGTTCCGACCTGCTCGAAATCCTGCTCGCGGCCGTGGCGGCCGACGCCAATATTGCGGTCCACCTCGAGAGCCCCGTCGGCAATATCCACGAGACGGCCGATGGGGTCCGCTTCACGGCCGGATCGTCCACCTGCAATGCCGATGTCCTGATCGGGGCCGACGGGGTGCGCTCTGCCATTCGCGCGCATCTTCGCGGCGGCCCGGCGGAGCCGACCGGTCGCACGGCGTGGCGCACGACGATTCCCGCGTCCGCGGCGCCGGCAGGATTTGCCCGCGACCGTGTGACGGTTTTCCTCGGCGACCGCAGCCATGTTGTCATCTATCCGATCCGCGCCGGCCGGGAGATCAACATCGTCGCCATCGTCGAGGAGGCCTGGCAAGGCGCGGGCTGGAACGAGCCCGGCGACAGCGCCTTCATCCGCCAACGTTTTCGCGGGATGGCTGCCGATCTGGAGGATTTGATCGTCGCCGGCAGGGACTGGACGCGCTGGTGCCTTTCCGGTGTCGACGCCAACGGACCCTGGCAGCGCGGCCGGATCGCCCTTGTCGGCGATGCCTGCCACGCGATGCTGCCCTTTCTGGCCCAAGGCGCCGCGATGGCGATTGAGGACGCCGCCGTTCTGACGCGCATGTTGCTGCGCCAGGGTCTGCCGGCCGAGATCGCCCTTGAGCGATATGTCGCCGAGCGGAGGCCGCGGGCGGCACGCGTCGCCCAGGCTGCGCGCCAGAGCGGCGCGATCTATCACATGAGTCCGCTCGCAGCGCCCTTCCGAGACGCCACGATGAGAGCACTCGGCGGCGACCGCCTGCTTGCCCACTATGACTGGATCTATGGCTGGCGCCAGAGCGGTTAGGCGCTCCGCCGGCCGCGATCGAATAAGCATCGCCATAGGAACCCATCGACCCCTCGCGAATTGAAGCTCTTCGCGAGCCGGTCCCGTTCATCAGAAATTTGGGATCATCCTCGACGATACGGGCACCGGCACATCGCCCCATGGTCAGACCGAGCGCACTCAAAGGATGAGGCAAGACGATGTTGAAGCGCCTGATCGCGGTACCAAATGATCCGTCGCCGCAGACGCTTCAAAACGCCATTGCGGCCATTCGCGAACATCTTGGCATGAAGATCGCCTATGTCTCGACATTCGAAGGCGATCGCACCGTATTCAGGACCGTCGACGCGCCTGGGTTCGAGCATCTGATCAAGCCGGGCGATTCAGCTTCGCTGGATTCGGTCTATTGCCGGCATATCCTTGCCGGCGACCTGCCCGAGCTCATCGTGGACACTCGAAATTTCCCGCTGGCTATGGCCAAGCCTCTGACGCGAGAGCTCCCGGTCGGCTCGCATATTTCGGTCCCGCTCAAAGGGCGGAATGGCGAGCCTGTCGGCATGTTCTGCTGCCTCAGCCCTCAACCTAATCCGTCCCTCAGCCAGCGTGACCTCAAGGTCATGCGCGTGTTCGCGGATATCGTGGGCGAGCAGATCGTTGCGCAGCTCGAGGCGGAGCGGGCTGACAAGGAGCGGCGTGACCTCATCGATGGTGTCATCGGCGGTCGGATGTTCTCGGCCGTCTTCCAGCCGATCTGGAGCTTGCAGACGCGCCGTCCCGTCGGGGTCGAGGCTCTGTCCCGCTTTTCGGCGTTGCCCCACCGGTCCCCCGACGCCTGGTTCGCCGACGCCGCTGCCGCCGGGCGCGGTATCGAACTCGAAATCGAGGCGATGCGGGTCGCCCTGCCCGCCCTTCACGCCTTGCCGCCCGATCTCTATCTGTCCGTCAATGCCTCTGCGACGACCATTCGCAGCGGCCGCATCACGGAGATCCTCGCCGACTTCCCGATGGACAAGATCACGCTCGAGCTGACCGAGCATGACGTGGTCGAGGATTACGACGCGCTTGTCGCGGCCCTCGCCCCACTCCGACAGGCGGGCCTGCGGATCGCGATTGACGATGCCGGCGCCGGCTTCGCGACCCTGCAGCACATCCTTCGGCTACAGCCTGACATCATCAAGCTCGACATGAGCCTGACGCGATCCATCGACGTCGATCCCGCCCGGCGCGCGCTTGCGACGGCGATGGTGACATTTGCGCGCGAGACGGAAGCGACGCTGACCGCGGAAGGCGTCGAGACGCGTGGCGAATGCGAGGCATTGATCGGGCTCGGGGTTCAGAACGCCCAAGGATACTTCCTGGGCAAACCGGCGGAACTGGAGGCGACGCTCACGCTTCTTTCGTCACCTTCCGCTTTTTCGTCACCTCCCGCTTTCAAGCGTGCCCCCGCCCGCAAAGCCCGTCGCGCGAGCCTTCATCGCATCTTCGCCAGCGCAGTGATCGCCGGATAATCCGTCTTGCCCGTCCCGAGCATGGGCAGCGCCTCGACGGTCACGATCCGCCGGGGCAGCATGATCTCGGCGACGCCGTGCATCCGCGCCGCAGCGACAAGTTCATCGCGATCGGGCGCGAGCCTGTCGGTGACCAGGACGAGTTGCTCGCCCTTGCGATCATCCGGCACGGCGACCATCGCATGGGCATTATCAGGCCAGACTTGAGCAACATAGGCTTCGGCGGCTGCCAGCGAGATCATCTCGCCGCCGAGCTTCGCGAAGCGCTTGGCACGGCCGCGAATGGTGATGTAGCCCTCGGCGTCGACGCTGACGATGTCGCCGGTATCGTGCCAGCCATCCTCCGTCGCCTCCAGCACGCCGGGATCCGATTCGCGCATATAGCCGCGCATGACATTGGGGCCGCGGATCCACAGCCGGCCGCCCTCGTCGAGGCCGGGAACCGGCTCCAGCCGATAGGACATGCCCGAAAGCAGCCGGCCGACCGTTCCATCACGGTGAAACAGGGGCGTGTTGGCAGCGATCACCGGCGCGGCTTCCGTTGCGCCATAACCCTCAAACAGCTCAATGCCAAAACGCTCGCGCCAAAGCGTTCGCGTCTGCGGCTTGATCCGCTCGGCGCCCAGCACGACGAGGCGGAGGCTCTTGAACTGATCGTCCTCGGCCTGCCGGCCCCAGCCCGCCGCGAACGTGTCGGTGCCGATCAGAATGGTCGAGCCGCTATCCTCGATGAGCGCGGGTATCTGTTTGTAGTGCAACGGAGTCGGATAGAAGAACACCCGCATCCCGATCGAGAACGGCGCGACGAGACCGACCGTCATGCCGAAGGAATGGAACACCGGCAGCGGATTGAACAGCGAGTCGTCCGGGCTCAGTGCCAAGGTGCGCAGGAACTGCTCGACATTGGCCAGCACATTCTCATGCGTCAGCGCGACGCCCTTCGGCAATCCTTCCGAACCGGACGTGAACAACACGACGCCGATATCATCGGGCTTGGCGCCGCTGCGCGCGTGAATGGCGCCGGCGAACCAGGAGGAGACGACGCCGACCAGTCTGTCGAAGCCCGTCACCTTCCTGCCGACATCCTCGAGCCAGAGAAATGTGACGTCCTTGCCGATTGCCTCGACGAGATCCTCAAGCTTGGCTTCGGCAATGAAGCGGCGCGAAGAAATCACCAGACGGACCTCGGCTGCCTTGCAGGCGACGGCGAGGTTCTTGGGGCCGGCGGTGAAATTCAGCATCGCGGGAACGCGCCCGAAGGCGCACAGCCCGAAAAAGGTCGGCGCCACTGTCGCGACATTGGGCAGCAGGATGCCGACCCGCTCGCCTGCCCTCGTCCGCGCGGCGAAGACACGGCCGAGAACCATGGCGCCGATGACGACGCGATCGAAAGTGAGCGGCTTGCGCTGGGTGTCTTCGATCACCGGGCGCTTGCCGCCGAAACGGGCGCGTGACTCGAGCAGCATGCCGAACAGCGTCTTTTTCCAGCGCCGTGCATCGAGCGGAATCGCCGCCGTGGCTGGGCTGGGTATCGCGGTCGGCATATCCATGGTCGCCTCGACTGGAGCATAGCCCGGCGCCACGAATGGCGTCGCGGCCGGCGGCGGATCATCGCCATCAAGGGACAACTTACTATGACAACGGTCACGCGGGCGACCGTGAAGCGTGAAAACAAGTCAGATAGCTCTTACGATATATCTTGACGAAGCCCGGATGCGTTAGTACGTAAGATATATCGTAACTCGCAAGGGAGCCCACCATGGGTCATTTTCATCATCATGGCCGTCACGGCCACGGCTGTCGCCCGGCCGGATTCGAGGGCATTTTGAGCTTCATGACGCGGCGCGGTGGCCCGGGTCATGGCGGACCGTTCGGCGGTCGCGGCCCGATGGGCGGGCGCGGCGGCGATGGCTTCCGCATGGGCCGCATGGTCGCCGACGGCGATCTGCGCCTGATCGTGCTCTCGCTGCTGGAAAAGCAGCCACGGCATGGCTACGACATCATCAAGGCGGTCGAGGAACTGACGAGCGGCAGCTACAGCCCGAGCCCAGGCGTGATCTATCCCACTCTCACCTTCCTCGAGGAAGGCGGGCATGTCGCCTCGGTGAGCGAAGCCAACAAGAAGGTCTATTCGATCACCGATGCCGGCCTCGCGCACCTGACGGCCAACCGCGCCGGCGTCAATGCGGTCCTCGATCACCTCGCCCGTATCGGCCGCCGCCTCGCCGAAGCGCGCGCCTGGTTCGATCGCGAGGAGGATGACCGTCGCGGCCAGCCGCGCGACCGCGACATCGAAGGCGTCGTCCCGGAACTGAACGACGCCCGTCGTTTGCTGAAAGCGGCCATCGCCGCGGCGATCGGCGCGCCCGAAGACGAGCAGCGCCGGATCGCCGACATCCTCGCCAAGGCCGCCGCGGCCATCAAGGCGCAGCCCGACGACCCGGTCGATCTCTAGTCGAGGCTCGGCCTCAGGCCGCCGCTGGCGCGGCGGTCTGAAGGCGCGCTGCGGATTCGCGGCGCGACAGATTGGGCGCAAGCGCAAGTCGCGCCGCCTCGAAGGCCTGCCAGTCTGCCGCGTCCGGCAATGCCGGAATGGTGACGATCTCGCCCTGGTCGAGACCCGCCAGCGCCGCATCGACCATCACGCCGGTCGGCATGACGATCTCGGGCGGCAGGCTGTCCAGCGAAAGACCGGAACGCTCCCAGATTTCGGTCGCCGTCGCGCCCGGCAGCACGGCCTGGACGCGAACGCCCGCTCCGGACAGTTCCGCATGCAGCGACTGGCTGAAATGCAGCACATAGGCTTTGGTCGAGCCATAGATGCCTGGGAAGCTCTCAGGGATGAAGGGCACGACCGAACCGATATTGACGATGGTCCCCGCCCCGCGCGCCACAAACCCCGGCGCGACGGCAAGCGCCAGCCGTGTCAAGGCGACGACGTTGAGGTCGATCATCCGCTCCATGCTGTCCGGATCGGCCGATACGATCGGCCCGCCGCCGGCGATGCCGGCATTGTTGATCAGCACGGTAATGGACGCGTCGGAGCGGAGCCGGGCCTCGACTGTGGCAAGATCCGCTTTCGCCGTCAGATCAGCCGCAAGAACCTCGACGTTTCGCCCGGTCTTCGCGCCAATTTCGGCGGCCAGCGCCGCGAGACGCTCCTTGTCGCGCGCGACCAGAACGAGGTCGTAGCCCCGCGCGGCCAGACGATCCGCATAAACAGCACCGATGCCCGACGATGCCCCCGTAACCAGCGCCACGCCGCGCCCCTGATGACCTGCAGCCATGATGATCTCCGTTGGTCGGCACGGCGGCCAAGGTTCGGCGCCGCTGCCGTCCTTTTTAAATTATGATCATCATATAAGAGCCGCAAGGCGGTTCAGGAGATTTTTTCCCCCGCCGCAGATCCGGGCCCTTCCGGCGCGCCGAGATGGTGCCTGACCGCCATCAGGAACTCGTCAGACAACGGCGTTCCGGCGCAGGCACGCGACAGGAGCAGGCCGCCCACCATCGTTGCGAGAATGGCCAGCGCGTCCTGCCGACCGGCGCCCTCCGGAAGCACATCAGCGACGGCAGCAACCATCGTTTCGACGCTGTCATGGTAGGCGGTGTCGAGTTCCGACCCGCAGCCGTCGCGGGCATAGTCGATCAATGCCGAGACGGGACAGCCCTCGCCGGGATCGTCGCGATGATGCGCGGACATATAGGCGTCGACCAGCGCGGCGAACGCCGCCTGCCGATCATCGCGATGAGCGTCGACGGTCGCGGCCAACTGTGTGCCGATCTCGCGCGACGCCTCTGCAATCGCCTCGGCAGCCAGCGCGCTTTTGGATGGGAAATGGCCATAGAAGCCACCATGCGTCAGCCCCGCCGCCGCCATCAGTTCAGGTACGCTGACGCCGCCGATGCCACGCTCGCGAAACAGCCGCGCCGATGCCGCCACGATTTCCTGCCGGTGCCGTTCGGCATCCTTCTTCGATGCACGCGCCATGGGAGCCTCCTTGCCTCGAAGACCTATATATGACGCCGATCATCGAACGAGAAGCGCTCTCGCCGATCGTCTGACCTTGACGTGAGAGAGATGTTCGAGGCCCGCGCACGGATCGAATGGGGAGGCTGCTGCAGGCCAAATACGAATGAGATGATCGACAAAACGGGTTATTGCGCCGAGATGCAGTCGCCGGGAAATACAATTCCAAGGCCGCAAGAGGATTGATTTGCCCGTAAGGGGCGTAGCCCTTGCCGAACATTGCGCAGAAACGTCCCGAGGCGCGCCTCGTTTTGCATCGTTGCCGCTCCCGCGCTCATGCGCGCCCCGGCCCGGCGGCATCGTCTGAAAGCAAAGCCATGCCTTCACTGCCGTGGCGAACGGCATAGGCTGTCATAGTCCGCCAAGGGCCGGAGCGAGGGATGAGCGCGCGACGTCTTCCGATCGATCGGGTTGGTGTCGTTCTCGTCGCGCTGCTTCGCGCCTTGGCGCTTGCGGACCGGGCCGGCAGCCGGACGCCCGAAGATGCGACGGCCCGCCAGTGCAGGTTCGCCCGAGACGGCGTCCCCGCGGTGCTCGGTACCGGGCTGCGACTGGTGCCCGAGCGGCGGAGCGAACGCACCGGTCGCTAGCCACACCAAACAGAGACCGATGCCAAACCCATCGAATGGCAACAAGGAGACGACCATGGCCGACGCGCAGAGCCTTCCGATCCTCGATTTTTCGCGCTACCGGGCCGGTGGAGATGCCCGCGCCGCCTTCTTGTCCGATCTGCGCGACGCCGCGCGCGAGGTCGGCTTCTTCTATCTCTCCGGCCACGGCATCGCGACCTCCGAGGCCGATCACCTGAAGGCCCTCGGCCGGCAGTTCTTCGCCCTGCCCGAGGCCGACAAGGTGGCCATCGAGATGGTCCACTCGCCGCATTTCCGCGGCTATACCCGCGCCGGCTTCGAGCACACCCGCGGCCAGCCGGACTGGCGCGAGCAGATCGATTTCGCCAGCGAGCGCGCGCCGCTTCCGAGGGAAGCCGGCCAGCCGGACTGGACCCGCCTGCAGGGGCCGAACCAGTGGCCCGCCGCCCTCCCCGCGCTGAAGCCGGCCGTGCTCGATTGGCAGAGCCATCTGACGGCGCTCGCCATCGACCTCCTGAAGGCCTTCGCGCTGGCACTCGAGCAGGAAGAGGACGTCTTCAGGCCGATCTATGAGAGCGCGCCGATCGAGCATATCAAGATCATCCGCTATCCCGGGCGCGAGAGCACCAGCAGCGACCAGGGCGTCGGCGCGCACAAGGACGGCGGCTTCCTGACGATCCTCTTGCAGGACGTCCAGGGCGGCCTGCAGGTCCAGGCTGACGACGGCAGCTGGATCGACGCGCCGCCGATCCCCGGCACCTTCATCATCAATATCGGCGAGGTTCTGGAGATGGCCTCGAACGGCTATCTGCGCGCCACCGTCCACCGCGTCGTCACCCCGCCGGCCGGCAAGGATCGCCTTTCGATCGCCTATTTCTTCGGCGCGCAGCTCGATGCCGTCATCCCGCTGCTGCAGCTGAAGTCCGAACTCGCGGCCGAGGCGCTCGGACCGGCCGCCGATCCCGACAATCCGCTCTTCCGCGAGATCGGCCGCAACTATCTGAAGGGCCGGCTCCGGTCGCATCCGGACGTCGCCCGCCGCCACTATGCAGACCTTCTCGAAGGCGTCCCGCAGCCGGCCACCGCCGGCGCCTATTGATCAGCAGCCAACAGCGAGGAGACGGGCGATGACAGCCCATCCGACTTCCTTCGAGACCAAGCGCATCGAGACGCTGGCCCTGCATGGCGGCACCTACCGCTTCGATCCAGCCACCGGCGCCGTGGCCGTGCCGATCTACCAGACCACGTCGTTCCAGCTTCCTGACACCGCGACGGCTGACAAGCTCTTCTCGCTCGACGAGCTCGGCTACATCTACTCGCGTGTCGCGAACCCGACGCAGGATGCGCTCGAGCAGCGCATCGCCGCGATCGAGGGCGGCGTCGCAGCGCTGGCGCTCGCCTCTGGCCAGGCGGCGACGGCCTATTCGGTTTTGAACCTGACCCGGCCCGGCGACAACATCGTCTCGGCCGCCGGTCTCTATGGCGGCACCTTCGCGCTCTTCGCCGCGACGCTGAAGAATTTCGGCGTCGAGGTGCGCTTTGTCGACGCCGACGACCCCGAGAGCTTCCGCCGCGCCACCGACGATCGCACCCGCGCCTATTACGCGGAATCGCTGCCGAACCCGAAGCTCGAAGTGTTCCCGATCGGCGAAGTGGCGGCGATCGGCCGCTCGCTCGGCGTGCCGCTCATCATCGACAACACGGCAGCGCCGGTGTGGATCCGCCCGCTCGATCATGGCGCGGCCGTGGTCGTCTATTCCGCGACGAAGTATATCGGCGGCCATGGCACGACCATCGGCGGTCTGATCATCGACGGCGGCAATTTCCCCTTCGCCGACTATCCCGAGCGTTTCCCGACGCTCCACGAGCCTGACCCGAGCTATCACGGCGCCAACTGGCTGCAGAAGGCGGAGCCGTTCGGGCCGGTCGCCTATCTGCTGCGCGCCCGCGCCGTGCTGCTGCGCGATATCGGCGCGGCGATCACACCGCTGGCAGCCTTCCAGCTCATCCAGGGGCTCGAGACGCTGCCGCTCCGCCTGCGCCAACACGCCGACAACGCCATCAAGGTGGCGAATTTCCTGAAGACCCATCCGAAGGTCGAGCGGGTGATCTTCCCGGGCCTGCAGACCGGCGAAGCACGGCGGCGCGCCGACACCTATCTCAAGGGCGGCTTCGGCGCGCTGGTCGGCTTCGAGATCGCCGCCGGCCGCGACGCCGGACGGCGCTTCATCGACAGCCTCGCGCTGCTCTATCATGTCGCCAATATCGGCGATGCGCGCTCGCTGGCGATCCATCCCTCGACGACGACGCACTCGCAGCTCTCGGCCGACGACCAGCTGCGCACCGGCGTCATCCCCGGCTATGTCCGCCTCTCGATCGGCATCGAGCACCCCGACGACATCATCGCCGACATCGCGCAGGCGCTCGACAAGGCCTGAGACGACAAAGACCCGACCCGGCGCCGCCGGGTCGGGTCCATCGCAATCGAATGACCCGCGCTCGAACGGCCTTTGCCGCCGGCGCGGGTTATTCGTCAGTCCCGTTTCAGGCGAAGAAGCGCCCCGACGGCGAGGAGCCCGGCAGCCGTCCAGAGCAGTTCGGGCGAATAGCGGCGGATGCCGAGAAAGTGGCTGCCCTTGCAGAGCGCCTGTGCCAGCGAGCAGGTGTCGGTGATGTTGGCAAGGCAGGGCAGCGCCGCCGGGACGCTCATATAGTCGCCGCCAATGACCTGGCTGTAGATGATCGTCCACCAGGCGAGGGCGAGGATCAGCGCGAGCAGGCCGAAGGACAGAGCGAGCGTGCCGGTTCGATCGGATGTGAGATGCGATCGCATTCAGACCTCCGCGCCGAAGCCGAGCTTTTCGAGGATGAAGCGGCGCTGCGCGATGAGTTCGGCATCGTCACGGCGGCGCGGATGCGGCTTCTGGACCGTCACCTCGGCGACGATCCGGGCCGGCCGGTCGCTGAGAACGATGACGCGATCGGCGAGCAGCAGAGCCTCCTCGACGTCATGCGTCACCATCAGCGCGGTGAAGCCGACCTTGCGCCACAGCGCCAGCAGTTCCGTCTGCATGGTGAGCCGCGTCAGTGAATCGAGCCTGCCGAACGGCTCGTCGAGCAGCAGCAGTTCGGGATCGTTGACGAGCGCCCGCGCCAGCGCGACGCGCTGTGCCATGCCGCCCGAGAGCTGATGCGGATGCGCCTCCGCGAAGCCGCCGAGCTGGACCAGCGCCAACGCGGCATCGACGCGCCCCTTCTCGGCCGGCAGCAAGCCGCGCGCCTCCAACCCGAAGGCGACATTCTTCCAGACGCTGCGCCAGGGAAAGAGCGTCGGATCCTGGAAGACAAGGATGCGGCGCGGGTCCGGACCGGTGATCGGCCGCCCGTCTTCGAGCACCTGGCCGCGCGTCGGCCGTTCGAGCCCTGCCGCAAGCCGCAGCAGCGTCGATTTTCCGCAGCCCGAGGGACCAAGCAGGGCGACGAAGGCGCCGGGCGCGATCGCAAGATCGATCCCTTCGAGGACCGGCAGCAGCCGATCCTTCAGCGCGAAGCCAAGCGAGACGTCACTGAAGCCCAGCGCCATTGCGCGGGCCGGTGCGGCGGCGAGCGGCAGGGCCATCAGAGGATCCCTTTCTGCCAGTCGAGCACATGGTCGCGGACCATGAAGAGCAGCTTGACGAGGCCGGCGCAGAGCAGCGCGATGATGATCAGCGCGGCGTATACGTTCACATAGGCCGAATAGGCGGTCTGGAACTGCAGATACCAGCCAAGGCCGTATTTCGCGCCGAGCATTTCGGCAACGACCAGCACCGCGAAGGAGGCATAGAGCCCCATGAACAGGCCGACAAAGACATTCGGCAAGGCGGCGGGAATCGCCACCTTCAGCACCAGGAAGCGCTCGGTGGCACCCAGCGTACGCGCGACATCGTAGAAGGCCCGGCTCACCTGCTGCACGCCGGCGGCCGTGAGGATGATGACGGGAATGCCCGAGGCGAGCCCCACCAGGAAGAGGCTGGCATGGAACGTCGTCGGGAAGAAGAAGGTGCAGGGTATCCAGGCGCTAGCCGGCACCGGACCGATCAGCTTCAGGACCGGCATGCCCCAATAGGCGAAGCGCTTCGACCAGCCGAGACCGACGCCGATGACGAAGCCGACCGCGACGCCGGCGGCAAAGCCGATGCTCCACAGCCGCAGCGTATAGAGCACGCAGATGCCGAGCCGCTGCCAGTCGGTGACATAGACATGCAGGAGGCCCTGCGGCGGCGAGAAGAACGGCTTCGGCAACCAGCCGAGCTTGGCCGTCGAGAGCTCCCAGAGCGCGAGCCAGACGCCGAGCGCGATGAACCACGGACCGGCATGGCGCAGCCGCTCGCCCGGACCGCCGCGACGCCACGTCGCCGCCGTCAGCAGCGCGAACAGCGCTGCGCCGCCGAGAAGGAGGCCGGCAAAGAGGTCGCGGCTGCCCCAGGGAATGACGTCGGGCAGGCCGATCGTGATCGCGGCCGCCGCCAGCCAGGCGAGCGACGCGATCCAGCCGTCGCGCCAGATGCCGGCCCGGCCAGCGGCCGCATCGGCGCGACTGTCCGTGAGCCCGGAGCCGACGATCTCCGCCATTCCGCCTGTCCTCAGGCGAGGATGTTGGCGGTGACCCGTCCGGCGAGTTCCTTCGGATCGGTCGTCGGGTCGATGACGCTGATGAGCTTAAGTTCCTCGATGCCGAGCTGCACCTGCGCCTGCAGCTCCGCCCGACAGGATGATCGTGCCAGACCAGCGAGGCGAGATCCTCGTGCAGGTCCTCATAGGCGAAGTTCGGCTTCAGATTGTCGAGATACCAGCGGGCGACCTCGTCCGGATGGGCGCCGGTATATTCGTGGATCTCGATATTCGCCTCGGCGAGGCGGCGGATGGCGTCCTCGTTGGCCTCGAGGAACGGACCATTGACGCCAAGCACACAGCAGAGATGCCCCTCGAACAGGCCGGTCTGCGTGTCGGCGACCTGGAACAGATCGAACTGCTTGCGCAGGCCCCAGGCCCACGGATCGAGATGGACGAGCGCATCGGCCTGGCCGCGCTTGACTGTCTCGCCGAGCAGGTCGAACGGCGCCACCGTCCAGTTGACGTCCCGCTCGGGATCGAGGCCCGACTTCGCCAGCGCGATCTGGAACGAATGCTTCGGCGGGCTCGCCGGATCATAGGCGACGATCGTCTTGCCCTTGAGGCCGGCGAGCGTCGTGATGCCGGATTCCTTCGAGGCGAGCAGACGCGTGCAGCCGCCATGCGAGCCGACGAACAGCTTGACGTCGAGCCCCTGCTCCAAGGGCTTCAGCCAGTCGAGCAGCAGCCCGGCGCCGGCATCGGCCTTGTTGGTCGCGAGCGCCTGGATGAGAGTCTGGCCGCTTGCGCCCTGATAGAAGAGTTCGACGTCGAGATCGTGCTTGGCATAGAAGCCCTTGGCGAGACCGAAGGCCAGAGGACTATGGCAGGCCGCGACCTCTGTCCAGGCGAGGCGCAGCTTTGTCGGGTTGCCGGCAATGGCGCGGGTCACGCCGCGGCCACCGGCGAAGCCGAGCGCTGTAGCGGCAACGCCGGCGCCGGCAAGCTTCAATGCCGATCGACGCGAAAGGCTGGACTTGGCACCCGCAGTTTCGTTCAAAGTGCCGGAGGCGATGGGCGACCTGCGCAATGCCATGATGCGATCCTCGGTTCGACGGATTGAAGTGACGAGTCTATCCGTCTTCCCAGCGCGAACAAGATAGACGACTGAAACTATAGACTAACTCGTGTCATGTTATCGAAATGACTTCGCGGCGAGTTGCGTCGCAGCGCATTTGCGTTTTCTGAGGCGCAGCGGGGCGTTTTCGCCGAGAAGTCTGGGCCCGCCTCGCGGCGTCTTGGCCAAAATCGATGACGCCCCGCCACGGGCGGGGTCCGGTCGCGGCGCTCGTTCGAAGGGCGCCCGTCAGGGCGCGCCGGACGGGACAAGATCCAGCCCTGCGACATGCGCGGGAATGGCTGCGACCAGCTTTTGCGTAAACGGATGCTGCGGGTTGCCGAGAACCTCTTCGGTCGGACCACGCTCGACGACCCGGCCGCCGAACATCACAAGCACCTCGTCGCTCACCTGACGGATGACGCCGAGATCATGCGAGATGAAGAGATAGGCGACGCCCGTCTCGCGCTGCAGATCGTCGAGCAGGTCCAGCACCTGCGCCTGCACCGACACGTCGAGCGCCGAGACCGGTTCGTCGCAGACGATGACCTTCGGGCTCGCCGCGAGGCTGCGGGCGATGGCGATGCGCTGGCGCTGGCCGCCGGACAATTGCAGCGGGCGTCGTCCGGCGGTTTCGGCCGGCAGACGGACGCGCTCCAGCAGTTCGCCGATGCGTGTGGCATGCTCGCCCTCAGGGACGCCGCCCGCATCGAGCGCATCGCCGAGGATCTCGGCAACTGTCCAGCGAGGATCGAACGAACTCAGCGGATCCTGGTAGACGACGCCGAGATGCGGCCTCTGCCGCCGCCGGTCGCGCTCGCGCACCCTCGCCTCGCCCGAGCCCGCCCAGGGCGCGCCATCGAACCGGACCGCGCCGTGGTCGGGATCAAGCAGCCCGAGCGCGATCCGCGCGGTGGTCGATTTGCCGGAACCGCTCTCGCCGACAATGCCGATCGTCCGACCCGCCCTCAGCGAGAAGCCGACATCGTCGACCGCCAGCCGACCGACGCCATCCGGACCGACATAGGACTTCACAAGGCCGTCCGCTTCGAGGACCGTGTCGCTCGACGTCGGCGCCGCGCGGGGCTTACGCGGCCGTGCTCCGGGAACGGAATTGATCAGGAGCCGCGTATAGGCGTGCCGCGGCCGGCTCAGCACCTCGGCCGTCGGCCCCTGCTCGACCGCCTCGCCGTGATGGAGCACGACGACCTCGTCGGCGATGCGCGAGACGACGGCGAGGTCATGGCTGATGATGAGGAGCCCGGTGCCGCGCTGCTTGATGGTCTCGAGCAGCGCGAGGATCTGCGCCTGGACGGTGGTATCGAGCGCCGTCGTCGGCTCGTCGGCGATCAGGATCGGCGGATCGAGCGCGAGCGCCGTGGCGATGAGCGCGCGCTGTCGAAGCCCACCGGAGAGCTGATCCGGCCGCTGGCGCGCCCTGAGCGCGGGTTCGGGGATGCCGACGCTGTCGAGCAGTTCGAGCACGCGCCGCTTGCGGCTGGCGGCCGTGCCCCAGCCATGGGCGGCCAGCGCCTCGGCGATCTCGTCACCGACCGCGCGCAGCGGATCGAGCGAGACCAGCGCATCCTGCAGGACAAAGCCGATGTCCTTGCCGCGCAGCCGCCGCCAGGCCCGCTCGCCAAGGGCCGAGAGATCGATGTCGCCATAGCGCAGCGCCCGCGCCGTCACGTCGGCGCCGTCGCCGGCAAGCCCGACCAACGAACGGGCGGTGACGCTCTTGCCGGAGCCGGATTCGCCGACAAGGGCGACGGCCTTCCCCGGCGCGACGGTGAACGATACCTCATTGACCACGCGGCGCCTGTGCTCGCCACGCCCGAGCGTGACCGCGAGGCCCTCGACCACCAGCGACGGCCTGACTGTCAGGTCGGTCATGGCAGCCGGCCTTCGAGGCGGCGCTGCAGATAACGGCCGAACATGGTCGTCGACAACGTCGTCAACACGATGAACAGGCCGGGGAAGAACGTCATCCACCAGGCGCGCTGCACGAAGTCGCGGCCCATGGAGAGCATTGTGCCCCATTCGGCGGCCGGCGGCTTGGCGCCGAGGCCGAGAAAGGACAGCGCCGACGACCAGACAATCGCCTGGCCGATGCCCATCGTCACCGTCACGATCAGGGGCCGCATGGCGTTCGGCAGGATGTGGCGGCGGATGATCCGCGCCGGAGAATGGCCGAGCGCGCGCGCTGCCTCGACATAGCCGGCATGGCGCGCGCTGACGACCTGTCCGAGCACCATCCGCGCATAGCCAGGGACGTTGCCGATGCCGGTCGCAATGATCAGCGGTCCAATGCCGTTGCCGAGATGCGAGGCGAAGAGCAGCGCCAGGATAAGAGTCGGAAACGAGAACAGCACATCGAGCGTCCAGCCGACGGCGCGCTGGGTGATGCGGCCGCCGAGACCGCCTATGACGCCAAGCGTGATGGCAAGGCTCATCGAAACGGTAATCGCGCCGACGCCGAGCAGCAGCGACTGGCGGGCGCCATAGATGACACGGGTGAAGATATCGCGGCCGGACTGGTCTGTGCCGAACAGATGCGCCGGACCCGGCGGCTGGAACGCCTCGCGCGGCGCGATGGCGAGCGGATTGGCCGCCGTGAACAGCCGCGGCTCGATCGCCGCGAGGATGAGGAGGACGAGGAACAGGCCGGGGATCACGGCGCCTGCGGGCGGCAGCCGGCCGATGCGGATGCGCGAGGCTATGGCTCGGCCGGGCAGGACGTCGGAGAGGGTCATGAGCGATGCGCCTTCAGACGAGGATCGACGAGGACGAAGAGGAGATCGGCTGCGGCGCTCGCCAAGATGTAGACGAGCGTCACCAGCAGCGTGACGCCGATGGTCAGCGGCATGTCCTGCCGCGTCACCGCCTGGTAGAGCACGCGGCCGAGTCCCTGCCGCGAGAAGATCACTTCGACCAGCACCGCATTGCCGATCAGCGAGCCGACCGCCCAGGCCGACAGGCTGATGCCGGGAAGCACGGCGTGGCGCAGCGCATGGCGCCAGCGCACGGCCCCTTCCGAGAGACCGCGGGTTCTCGCCGAGAGAATGAACGGCTGGTCGAGCGCGAGTTCGAGCGACTCGCGCGTCACCTGCGCCAGGAAGCCGGCAAGCGGCAGCGCGAGCGCCAGCGTGGGCAGCACGAGACTGAGCGCGCCCTGATTGCCCTGCGGCGGGAACCAGCGGAGGCCGAACGCGAAGATCGCGAGCAGCACCAGCGCCAGCCAGAATTGCGGCAGCGCTGCGCTGATCGTCTCGAGCGCCGAGCCGAGACCCTGCAGGAGCGGATGGCGGCGCGTCGTCGCCATCACGGAGGCGAGCGCCAGCACCCAGGCGACGACGATGGCGGATGCCATCAGCTGCAGCGTCGGCCCGACCTGGGCTGCGATCACGTCGATAACCGGCTGGCGCTGGGAGAACGACATGCCGAGATTGCCGCTGGCAAGGCGGCTCATATAGAGGCCGTACTGGACGTGCGGCGGCTGGTCGAGCCCGAACTCGGCGATCGTGGCCGCGATCGTGGCCGGGCTCGGATTGGCGGTGGGGCCGCCGAGAACGGCGCGCACCGGATCGCCGGGCGTCAGATGCAGGGCGAAGAAGGTGACGGTCGCGGAGGCGAAGAGGACCAGCACTGCCGCCAGAACGCGCGAGAGGACGCGCCTTCCTGCCGATCCGATCCGGCTGCGGGAGAGGAGGCCCGCCGCCGGGCCTGCTGCGACCGTCACCGAGCTCATTTCTGGACCCAGGCGTCGTAGAGGGTCGTCACCGACAGCGACGGTTCGAGGCGGACGCCCTTGGCGGTCTTGTAGACGCCGAGGCGGGTCGACTGCGGGAAGGTGAGCACCTGCAGAAAGTTGGAGGCGACGATCTTCTGCGCGTCGTAATAGAGCTTGCGCCGGGCTTCGGGGTCCTGCGTCTCCAGCGCCTTGTTCACCAGCGCGTCGAACTCGGCATTCTTGAAGCCGGATGCGTTCTGGTGATATCCGCCCGAACCGGCGGCGCCGAGGAACTCGGAGCTGAGCACGATGCGCAGCACGTCGGCGGTGTTGGTGTTCCAGTATTCGGGAATGATGTCGTAGTTCCAAGTCGCCTGGCGGTCGAGCCATTCGCTGAACCCGAGCGGCTCGAGCTGGACGTCGAAGCCGGTGCCGATCGCCGTCGCCTGGATCTGCTCCCACAGCGAACGCTCGGCCGGCCCCTGGAAGTCGCCGATCGGCACATGGACCGTCAGCGGCTTGCCGTCCTTCTGGCGGATGCCGTTGGCGTCCTTTTCCGTCCAGCCCGCCTCGTCGAGCAGCGCGTTGGCGCGGTCCGGATCATAGTCGTAGAGGTTCTTGAAATCTGGTGTCGCGAAGGGCGTGGCGGCGCTGAGCGGGCCGGGGGCGCGCTTGTAGCGACCGAAGAACACGCTGTCGAGCGCGCTGGAGATATCGGCCGAGCGGACGAAGGCTTCGCGGACGCGGATATCGTCGAACGGAGCGCGGGTGGTGTTGATCGCGCCGTTGGTCGGGTTGCCCGGCCGATCGGCGATGATCAGCGTGAGGTCGGGGTTCTTCTCGGCATCGGCCTCCGATTCCGGCGGCACCGTCTCGATGACGTCGACATCGCCGCTGGCGAGCGAGGCAAAGCGCACGGACGGCTCGGGAATGAACTTCCAGATAATCTGATCGAGATAGGCCGGCCCCTGATGCGCGGCCGTCGGCGGGGCCGAGTTGTAGTCCGGATTGCGCTCGAGCACGATCTGACTCTGGCGGTCCCACTTGATGATCTTGAACGGACCGGTGCCGACCGGCGTCTCGCAATTCTCGTTGCGCGGACGGGCGAGCGCCGAGGGCGCCTCGATGCCGAGGAAGCCCTGCGCCAGCACTTCGAGGAAGGCCGCATAGGGCTTCGACAGCGTGACGACGGCGGTGAACTCGTCCGGCGTCTCGGTCTTCACATATTGCTGGATATAGCCGCCGGCGGTGGATGACTGCGTCGCCGGATTCTTGATGTGGTCGAGATTGGCCTTCAGCGCCGCGGCGTTGAATTTCTCGCCATTGGTGAATTTCACGTCGTCGCGCAGCTTGAACGTATAGGTCTTGCCGTCGTCGGAAACGGTCCAGCTCTTGGCGAGCCAAGGCCCGATCTTGCCGTCCTTGTCCTGTGAGACGAGCGAATCCGTATATTGCTGGGCGATGAACACCTGCGGCATGTCCCCATCGACATGCGGATCGAGGCAGGTCGGCTCGCGGTCGGTCGCGTAGATCAGCGTGCCGCCCTTGACCGGCTCGTCGGCGCCGAAGGCCGGCAGGATGGTCGTCGCCAACGAAGCGAGGCCAACCGAGGCGAGCAGGGTCGTGGCGCGCGCCGGTCGGCGCCGCCTGTTCAGGGAAGTCATGGATGAGATCCTCTTGGAAACGTGAATGTCTGAAGGCGTGAGGCGGCCGGACTATCCGGCGGCGGCCAATGGTCGGTCGCGGGCGAGCGCCTCAGCGCGCTTCACCGCCTCGATGTCGCGGTAGCGGGCGCCCGGATGGCTCTCGGGCAGATAGGGACCATCGCCAAACAACTTCTCGCGCAGCGTGCCGGGCGCGTAGGCGGTCGGATAGGCGCCGCGCCGCTGCAGTTCGGGCACGAGATAGCCGACGATGTCCTCGAAGGTGCCCGGCTCGATCGCGTAGCAGAGGTTGAAGCCGTCGACATCGGTCTCGGCGACCCAATCCTGGAGGATGTCTGCGACCGTCTCGGCTGAGCCGACAAAGACCGGTCCGGCTCCGCCGATGCCGCCCCAGCGGGCGAGTTCCTCGATCGTCCAGGGCTGATCGCGATCCTCGAGCCGGTCCATCAGCGATGTGAGGCCCGGATTGCCGACGCGGCGGACGAGATCCGTCGGCGCGAAGGCACCAAAATTGATGCCGCTCCAGCCCGACATGAACACGAGCGAGCCTTCGAAGGAGGTGTACTCCTGCAACTTGGCGAACTTCGCGGCCGCCTTGGCGTCGGTCTCGTCGACGATGACCGTGACCAGCGTATAGACCTTAAGCTGGCGCGGATCCCGCCCGGCCGCCACCGCCCGCGCGCGAATATCGGCGACATAGCTCTTCAGGAACGGCTTCGACAGTGCGCCGACGAAGACGCATTCCGCGTTGCGGCCGGCGAAGCTGCGGCCGGCCTCGGACTGGCCCGCCTGGAACAGCAGCGGCGTCCGCTGCGGCGAGGGCTCGCTGAGATGATAGCCCGGTACGTCGAAATGCCGTCCCTTGTGGCCGATCGCGTGCACCTTGGAGGGATCGGCGAAGATGCGGCGCGCCTTGTCGCGCAGCACCGCACCCTCCTCCCAGCTGCCCTCGAACAGCTTGTAGAGCACCTCGAGATACTCTTCCGCGACGTCGTAGCGATCATCGTGCTGCTTGAGCCCGCTCTCGCCGACATTGCGCGCGCCGCTTTCGAGATAGGACGTGACGATGTTCCAGGCGACGCGGCCCTTGGTCAGGTGATCGGCGGTCGAGAGGCGGCGGGCGAATGTATAGGGATGCTCGAACGAGGTCGAAGCGGTGATCCCGACGCCGATATGCTCCGTGTCGATGGTGATCGGGACCGCCAACTGGAGCGGGTCGTTGACGGGAATTTGCGCCGCCTGCAGCAGAGCGTGATCGAGATTTCCGTTGTAGACATCGTAGTATCCGATTACATCGGCAATGAAAATGCCATCGAAAATTCCGCTCTCAAGCAATTTTGCCAAACTAACCCAGTGCTCGACGTCTTTATATCGCCATGACTGATCGTCAGGATGCGTCCAGAGTCCCGGAGACTGGTGACCGACGCAATTCATCTCGAATGCGTTGAAGCGAATATGTCGGGTCACGTCGCGATTTCCATCGATTTGCGGTTGGCTCTATCCCTAGACGGTAGGCCACGACCAGCCTTGGCGACAGGAACGGACCGTGCCTTGATGGCGAGCCACGAGAAAAAATCGGCCAATGTGGGCCTGCCGGAAGACGCGAATCCACTCAGGGCACGAAATTTCACGACTGACCCTATCGACAATATCGTCTTCCTGTATCGAACCTCTCCTGTCCGCTATCCCTGTTGCGAAGCCCGACGCGAAGGGGCGGCAGCAGGTGGAACGACCGACATGACACAGATCGAGAATGGCTGGGGCGCAGGACCCTCTTCGGGTTACGAGGCGCTGGCCGCACCGTTCCGCCCGGTCTTCGCCCGCATCGCCGCGGGCGCCGTCGAGCGCGAAAACGAACGCCGCCTGCACTTCGAGGAGATCGGCTGGCTGAAGGAGGCGGGTTTCGGCGCGGTGCGACTGCCCCGGGAGAGCGGTGGTGGCGGGGCTTCGCTGCCGGAGCTTTTCGCGCTGTTCATCGAATTGTCGGCGGCCGATTCAAACCTCACCCAGGCGCTCCGCGCCCATTTCGGCTTCACCGAAGACGTCGTATCGAGCCGCAACGAGGTGCATCGCCAGACCTGGTCGGCACGAATCGCCGCCGGAGACATCGTCGGCAACGCCTGGTCGGAAATCGGCGATGCACGGCAGCAGACCTTCTCGACCCGTGTCGAGAAGAACGGCGATGGCTGGACGCTCAACGGCGCCAAGTTCTACACGACCGGCTCGCTCTTCGCCGAATGGATCGATGTCGGCGCGAGCGTGGACGACGGCGTTTCGGTCGGCGTCATCGTGGCGCGCAGCAGCCCCGGGGTCGCGGTCGTCGACGACTGGGACGGATTCGGCCAGATCGGAACGGCGAGCGGCACTGCCACCTTCCAGGACGTCGTGGTCGAAGCGCAGCAGATCGTCGCCGACAACGACCGCTTCCGCTATGGCCAGGCGTTCTTCCAACTGGTGCATCTCGCGACGCTTGCCGGGATTGGCCGCGCGGCAGCATCCGACCTCGCTGCCCGGGTCGCGGCGCGCACGCGTCACTACACCAACGGCGCCGGTCCGCGGTCGAGCCAGGATCCGCAGGTGCTGCAGATCGTCGGCCGCGTCCGCGCGAGCGCCTATGCCTCCGGCGCCGTCGTGCTCAAGGCCGCCGAGGCGCTGCAGCGCGCCTTCGATGCGCGCCTCGCCGGCGACGAGGAGGCGGAGCGCCTCGCGACCAACATCGCCGACATCGAGGCGGCTCAGGCACAGACCGTCGTCACAGACCTGATCCTGGAGGCGACCACGCTCGTCTTCGACGCCCTCGGCGCCTCGGCGACGCGCAAGGATGCCGCGCTCGACCGCTTCTGGCGCAATGCGCGGACGCTCTCCTCGCATAATCCGCGCATCTACAAGCATCGCATCATCGGTGACTTCGCCGTCAACGGAACGACCCATCCCGACCAGTGGCGCATCGGCCTCGTCGCCTGACGCCGCGAGGAACGAGCCCGTGGCAAGGGTTGCCACCTCGAACCGCATCCGGCTGCGCGCTATCGCGACATCGAGGCCGTCAGCGCGACGAGGCAGCCCTGCGGCAGGGCAGCGCCGCATGAACCGGCGACGGGCCGCGACACGCCCGCGCCATCCCTTCCTCCCGAACCTCATGGAACCATGACCGCCGCGCCCATCCCCGACAAGATCAACGTCCTGTGGTTTCTGCCGACCCATGGCGACAGCCGCTATCTCGGCACGTCCGAGGGCGGCCGCGCCGTCGACCTGCCCTATCTGAAGCAGGTGGCGCAGGCTGCCGACTCGATCGGCTATTATGGCGCGCTGCTACCGACTGGCCGCAGCTGCGAGGACAGCTGGGTCGTCGCCTCCGCGCTCGCCCCGCTTACCGAACGATTGCGTTTCCTCGTTGCCGTCCGGCCGGGCCTGCAGTCGCCGACGCTCGCCGCCCGCATGACGGCGACGCTCGACCGCATCTCGAACGGCCGTCTGCTGATCAATGTCGTGACCGGCGGCGATCCGATCGAGAACAAGGGCGACGGCATCTTCCAGAGCCATGCCGAGCGCTACCAGGTCACCAGCGAGTTCCTCGACATCTACAAGGCAGTGCTCGCCGGCGAGACGGTCGATATCGAGAGCGACCATTTCCACATCGAGGGCGGCAAACTTCTGTTCGCGCCGGCGCAGATGCCGCATCCGCCGCTCTATTTCGGCGGCTCGTCGGATATCGGCATCGACATCGCTGCACGCACCGTCGACAAATACCTGACCTGGGGCGAGCCGCCTGCCGCCGTTGCCGAGAAGCTTGCCTTCGTCCGCGCCAAGGCCGAAGAGAAAGGCCGGACCCTCAGCTATGGCATTCGCCTGCATGTCATCGTGCGCGAAACGACGGCCAAGGCCTGGGAGGCGGCCGACGAATTGATCAGCCGGCTCGACGACCCGACCATCGCCAACGCGCAGCAGGTGTTCGCGCGGATGGATTCCGTCGGCCAGAGCCGCATGTCGGAGTTGCATGGCGGCCGGCGCGACAAGCTCGAGATCAGCCCCAATCTCTGGGCCGGCGTCGGCCTCGTGCGCGGCGGCGCCGGAACGGCGCTGGTCGGCGATGCCGAGACGGTGGCGGCACGCATCGACGAATATCGAAGGCTCGGCATCGACACCTTCATCCTGTCCGGCTACCCGCATCTGGAGGAAGCCTATCGCTTCGGCGAGCTGGTATTGCCGCGACTTCCCCTTGCGCATGCCGGTCCGCGTGCGAATGTCTCGGTCAATATGGGACCGTTCGGCGAAACCATAGCGGGTGATCACAGGCCGGCGTCGCGAGCTGCTGCTTCATGACCAGCGCGCGGCCGCCAACGATCGTCCTCATCGGCGGCGGCTTCACCGGCGCGGCGATCGCATGGCATTTCGATCGTCTGCTTGATGGTGGTGCCGCCCGTCTCATCATCGTCGAGCCACGCGAGCGGCTCGGCGCTGGCGTCGCCTACAGCGCTGATGACCCGGCCTTCCGCATCAATGTGCCGGCCTCGAAGATGAGCATCGACCCGGATGACGGCGAGGATTTCGCGCGCTGGCTGGCCGCGACCGACGCCCTCGCCGGCGATCCCGGCGCCGTGATGGCGGACGGACGCAGCTTTCCGCAGCGCTCGGTGTTCGGCGCCTATGTGGGGGAGCGGATTGCGCCGCTGCTGGCCGATGGCCGTCTCGAACATGTTCTGGCCAGGGCAACCGCGATCGGGAGATCAGATGCGGGCTATCTCGTCGATCTCGACGATGGCCAGGAGCTTTCGGCCGACCTCGTTGTGCTCGCCGTCACGCACCCTCCACCAGAGCCGCCGGCGATTCTCCGCTCCGGCCTCGCGGGGCACCCCCGCTTCGTCACCGACACCACGCTGTCCGGCGCCCTCGATGGAATCCGGCCGGATGACCGCGTGCTCGTCGTCGGCACCGGCCTGACGGGCGCCGACATCATCGCCTCGCTCGACCGGCGCGGCCATCGTGGTCCGATCACGGCGATCGCAAGGCGCGGGCTTCGGTCGAAGGGCCATCCGCCGTTCCCTGTCGAACCGCCTGGCGACTTCGCTTCGGTTCCGGAGACGACCGCGCGCGGATTGCTCCGCGCCATCAGGGCCGAGGTCGCGGCGGCAACGGCAGCCGGGCTGAGCTGGCACGGCGTCCTCGATACGGTGCGGACACAGGGCCACGCGATCTGGGCAGCCCTGCCGCCGGCGGAGCGCCGACGCCTCGTCCGGCATCTCCGCCCCTATTGGGACGTGCATCGCTTCCGCATCGCGCCGCAGGTCGAGGCTGCTCTCGACCGGCGCATCGCGGACGGCCGGCTCACGCTTCTGGCCGCGTCGGTTCAGGCCGCATCGCACGACGGGGAAACAATCGTGGTGACGCTCCGACGCCGCCGTGGCGGCGTGGAAACCGCCGCGTTCGACGCTGTCCTGGTGGCGACAGGGCCTGCGCATGGCGGTATTCTTCAGTCATTACCGCTTGCGTCGAGCCTTGCCGAACAGGGCCTCATCCAGGCCGACCCCTCCGGGCTCGGCATCCTCACACACCATTCTGGGCACGCCATCGATCAGGCCGGCAAGCCGGTCGACACGCTGCTGATCGGGGGCCCGCTGGCGCGCGGCACCTTCGGCGAATTGATGGGCCTGCCCGAAGTCTCCCGCTATGCCCGCTTCATCGCGCTCGAACTCGCCAAGCGGAGTTCGAACACGGCGAACTGACAGGCTCCGTGAGCCCTACGGATGCTTGTGGATCGGGTCGACCCAGTAGACCTCTTCCGGCTTCTCGACGGGATCGACGGTGTCGATATTGACGACGACAGCCTCGTTGTCGGAACGAACGAGCACGCATTCGAGCGGCTTGCCCGGATCGGCGTTGATCTCCTGGTGCGGCACGTAAGGCGGCACGAAGATGAAGTCGCCGGGCTCGGCCTCGGCGACGAATTCGAGCCGGTCGCCCCAGCGCATGCGGGCGCGGCCCCGGACGACGAAGATGACGCTCTCGAGCGGGCCGTGATGGTGCACGCCCGTCTTGGCGTTCGGCTGGATGGTCACGGTGCCGGCCCAGATCTTCTGGGCACCGACACGGGCGTGGTTGATCGCTGCCTGCCGGTACATGCCGGGCGTCTGCGCCGTGTTGTCGTCGAGGCGGTCGCCCTTGATCACGCGCACGCCGTCATGCTTCCAGCGCGGTTCATGCGGGTGGTCGTGGTCATGGGTATGGTCGTGCGGGTGGTCGTGACTGTGATCGTGATCGCTCATGGGACGGTTTCCAGGTTCCGGGATCAGCGGGCGCTCGCAAGAGCCGGAGCGGCGGCTGGCGAGGCTACATAAGGTCGTGTTTCCGCGAGGGCTGGCAAGGTGTCGGCGATGGCGAACCACTCTGCCGTCGCGGCGTGTCCACTCCGCCAGTCGAACGCGGGAAAGCGGAAATCGAGAAAGCCGAGCGCCGCGGCATAGGTGATCGTGCCGATGGTCAGCGCGCCGCCGAGGGTTCCGGCCGCCGCCTCGATGGCATCGAGCGCCGAGGCGATCTTCTGCTGCTGGCCGTCAACCCAGGCAGCCGAGCGCGCAGCCTCCGGACGGATCAGCGCCTCGTAGCGGAGGAGCAGCGCCGCATCCAGCAATCCGTCGCCGAGGGCCTGCTGGCGAAGCACGCTGAAACGCGCGGCGCCAGCGGGGGGCAGCAGCGTCTGGCCCGGCACGAGGCTCGCGAGATATTCGACGATGACGCGGCTGTCATAGAGCGCGCTGCCGTCCTCGATGACGAGCGTCGGCACCTTGCCGAGCGGATTGGCCGGCAGGATCGCGGCGTCGCGATCGACCGGATGCGGCGTGCTGGCGATCAGCTCAAGCCGGTCCGCGAGGCCGAGCACGCGGGCCGAGGCGGTCACCTTGCGCGCAAAGGGGGATGTCGTCGAATGAAAGAGTTTCAGCATGTCGGCTCCGCGATACGCGAGGGAGCGGCCGTGATGTGACGGCCGGGAATGACGAGAAGATCGCCGCGCACCGGCAGCGCGGTGTCGGGCGCGAAGGCGCGAACCAGCGCGAGCGCCACCTCGGCCGCCTGCGCCGACAATTCGCGGACGCCGGCCAGCTCGCCGAACTGGCCGCGTGCCAGCAGACCAAGGGCAAAGATCGGCAAAGGCGCCGGTGCCGACCCGACCGGCCGGCTGTCGGGGCCGACATGAAGACCAAGCTGCAGCGGGTCGGCTGCTGCAAGGCCTTGTGCGGCGAGGTCGGCGAGGAACGGATTCCCGTCGATGAGCCCGTGCATCGAAGGCCCGGTCGCATTGACGACGTGACCGAACCGGCGCGTCTCGACACCTATCCTGCCACGAGGACGGATCGCGACGTCGATGCCGTCGGCGCCGGCCGTGGCCGACTGGATGGTGCCGGCTTGGATCGCAAGCCATCCTTCGACGCGGGCGGCGCGGACGGCATCGTCGACCGGCGGCGCGACCTGATAGCGGTGGACGTCCCAGAACGCCCGGAGATGCCGGACGACACGGCGGCGCTCGTCCTCGGGAAGACGGCGCCAGATCGCCCGTCCCTGCAGCCGCACCGCCTCGATCACATCCTCCCAGCGGACGCCCGCCGGGGCACCCGCGCCGAGCACCGCGCGGACGGACTGCAGCAGCTCGAGCGCCGTATCGCCCGGCAGCGCCGCGAAGTCGCCCTGCGGCTCGTAGGGGCCGGGCTGCTTGCGCCGCTGCGTCAGGCCATGGCGCGATAAAGCGACGATCGCTCCGCGATGGCCGCGCCGGCTAAGCACCGCGACGATATCGGCCATGGTGAGCCCAGTTCCGACGATGAGGACGCTGGCATCGCTCGCGATTCCAGTAAGCGCGCCGGACTGCCATGGATCGACAACGAGGCGGGGGTCACCGGCAAGGAGAGCGAGCGGCCGCGGCAGCGCCGGGCGCGGATTGCCGGTCGCGAGGACGAGCGCGTCGGCCGCGATCGCGGCGTCCTGGTCGGTCAGCACGCTTCCCTGCCGCAGCCCGACCGCCTTCGCACGCACATGATCGATGCGGACGGACGGATTGGCCGCCCGCGCCGCACGGAGCAGCTCACCGACATAGTCGCCGAAGAGCGTCCTTCGTGCATAGAAATCACCGTTCGGCTGCAGCCCGGCCGGATCCGCCGCCACTGCGCCTTCAGCATGCGCATAGCGATCGAAATCGCCCGGTTCGTCCTGGAACACCGCCATGCGCGCGGCCGGGACGTTGATCCGATGCACCGGCTCGTCGCCGGCATAGGCGATGCCGCGGCCGAGATCGGCGGCGGGCTCGATCAGTGTGATGCCGAGCGGGCGCACGGCGAGCCGGGCCAGATGCAGCGCCAGCACCGCGCCGCAGAAACCGCCACCGACGATGACGACCTGCGGCACGCCGCTGTCAGACGGCATGGTCATGCTCGGCGAAATGGGCGACATGCTCGGCGCCGAACTGGACCGCCGCAACATGGGCCGGATGGTCGAGATAGCGGTCGACGGCGGCGAGATCGTCGAAGGTCGCGATCAGCACGAAGCGATAGGAGCCGGGGCGCCTGCCCTCGTCCTCGATGATCGCCCAGTCCCGAATCTCGCCGATCTGGCCGGGCAGCGCATTCAACAAGCCGATCGCCTCGGCGATCACCGGCTCCGGCGTCTCGGGCTTGTAGGTGAACAGCACGACATGGCGGATGGTCATGCCGGCACCTCGATCGTCGCGAGATAGTCGGCGAAGGGCAGGTCCGTGCCGCGATGCAGATGGCCCCAGCGGCCATGCTCCGGCATGACGCCGTAATAATAGATCGCAACCATCGGCTCAGTAACGACGAGCGAATGCTCCTGGCCGGCTTCGGTCAGGAGCAGGTCGCCCGGGCCGAGGCGGTACTCGATCCCCTCGCTGACCGCGATGCCGGCGCCTTCGACGATGATCCAATATTCATGGCAGTCGTGGAAATGCAGCTCGACCTCGGCGCCGATCTTGTGGCGCGCGATGCCGTAATGCTGGGTCTCGCTCCAGGCGGGAAAACGCTGGTCATCCGGCGTGACTTTGGGCATGGGCCTCTCCTTGTGCGGCAATGAGGGCGAGCAGCCGCGCGACGCATCGGGCGGCGAAGACAGGCTCGTTGATGTGGGCGTCGATCGTCTCGATCAGGACGTGGCGGCCGAGATGGGCGCGGAGCGCGGCGAACAGCGCCGCGTCGGCGTCCGGATCGAAGAAGCGTCCGCCCTCCGCATCCATGGCGGACACACCCTTGAGCGGCAGCAGGACGGCGACGGGCCCCTTCGCCGCATTGAGCTTCTCGGCGATGCGGCGGCCGATCTCGGCATTCTCCGCCGCCGTCGTCCGCATCAGCACGACATTGTCGTTGTAGCGATGGATCAGGCGGCCCTCGAAGCGATCCGGAAAGGCGCCGGGGCCGAAGAAATTGACCATGTCGAGCGCGCCGGGCGCGACGAGCTGCGGCAGTCCCGCCCTCCCCGCCGCCTCGAGCCGCGTCGGCCCCGCCGAAAGCGTGCCGCCGACCACCTCGTCGGCCCATTCCGTCGTCGTCAGGTCGAGCACGGCGGCGAAATGCCCTTCCGCGATGAGTGCCTCCATCGTGCGGCCGCCGATGCCGGTGGCGTGGAACGGCACGAGTTCGTAGCCCGCCTCGGCGAGCAGGACGCGGCAGTGCTCGACCGCCGGCGTGGTGACACCGAACATCGATGCCGCGACCAGCGGGCGGCGCTTGAGGCTTGCGGGCTGGCGCCGCGCGGCGATCATGCCGGCGAGTGCACCAGCGGCATTGGCGAGGATCGGCGCGGAGAGCGCATTGACGCCCGAGAAATCCGTGACCGAGTTCAGCATGGCGATGTCGCTGCCGCCGACATAGGGCAGCACATTGCTGGCGGCGACGGTCGAGACCATCACCTTTGGCACGCCGAGCGGCAGCGCCCGCATCATGGCGGTGCCGACCGCCGTGCCGCCGGAACCGCCGATCGAAAGCACGCCGGCAAGCTGTCCCGTGCGTTGGAGGTCAGCGGCGATTCTCGCGCTTCCCGCCATCATCGCGTCGATTGCGGCGGCGCGGTCACGCGATGCGCGCAGCACCGCGAGGTCGGCGCCACCCCGCCCCGCCACCAGGGCGGCCGGGTAGTCGGGGACTTCCGCAGCATCGGCGAGCACGCCGAAATCGAGAATGCGGACGGCAAGGCCGCTCGCCTCGAGACGCGCCTTGAGGAACGCTGCCTCCTCGCCCTTGGTGTCGAGCGCCGCGGCGATCAGCACGAAGGGTTCGGCCGCGCTCATCGCGCGCCCCGCCTGGTCGAAAGCGCCGCGAAGGCGGCGGTGTTGGCCCGCAGCGGTTCTTCGATCGGCAACCGCTCCATGCTGGAGGCGCCGACAAAGCCGTCGACATCGACGAGCGAAAACAGCCGTTCGGCATCGGCAGAGCTGGCGATCGGCCCGCCATGCGCCAACACGAAGACATCGGCGCGCGCCGCGCGGCTCCGATCAGTGATCGCGGAAACGCCGGCCGCGGCATCCTCGAATGAGACGGCATGCGCCGCGCCGATCGATCCGCCCGCTGTCAGCCCCATATGCGCGACGACGATGTCGACGCCGGCCGCGACCATCGCGGCCGCTTCGTCTGGTGTCGTCACATAGGCGGTGGTGAGGAGGTCCAGCGCCGCAGCGAGCCTGATCAGCTCGATTTCCTTGTCGAAGCCGAGCCCGCCCGCCTCCAAGTCCGCCCGCATGCGCCCATCGATCACCGCGACGGTCGGATAGTTGATGATGCCGGCAAAGCCCGCCGCGACGATCTGCGGCAGATAGTGGCTCATGCGCCGGGTCGGATCGATGCCGCAGACACCGGCGATGACGGCAGCATCGGGAACCATCGGCAGGATTTCGCGCTCGCCCATGTCGAGAACGATCTGGTTGGCATCTCCGAAGGGGAGATGTCCGACCCAGGACGAGAGACCCTGCATGCGGAAGCGGCCGGAATTGTAGATGAAAAGAAGGTCGGCGCCGCCGCGATGCAGGAACTTCGCGGAGATGCCGGTTCCTGCACCGGCGCCGATGATGGCGCGGCCGGCTGCGCGCTTGGCCGCAAACGCTGCGACAAGATCCGCCCGCCGGCTCACGCTGCACGCCGCCGCGCGTCGGTGCCGACAAGGAAGCCGAGCGCCATGCGCAGCGTGCCGAGATTGTCACGGCCACTGCTCCAGGGCTCGCGGCCGGCGGCAAGGCTCGCCAGGAAATGCGAGAATGCGCCGTCGAAGCGGATCTCGTCGGCAAAGGGCGCGATCCAGTCATGCCCCTTGGCGTGGGCCTGGTAGATCCCGTAGCGGCCGTCGATCGTGTCGACGATCAGCGTCGCCTGATCGAATTCGAAGCGCCAGTTGCCGCCCCAAGGTGTCGGCGGCGCCTTGCCGATCAGGCTGCCGCTATAGACGAACGGGAAAGCGTCGCGCGGCGACGCCATCTCGAACAGCGCCTCCAACCCGCCGCCGCCGGCATACTGGCTGCCCTCGCTGTTCCACTCGCGCACGAAGCCGGTGACGGGATCAGCATCGAACAGCGCGCGCACCAGATCGAAGTGATGCACGGCCATCTCAAGCCCCATCACATGCTGCATGCGGTGCTGATAGGGTTTGCCGGCCCAGTCATAGGAGAAGGCACCGGCGACCGACCGGATGCGGCCGAAGCGTTCGCCGGCGACGAGATTGCGGAGCGTCGCGACGCCCGGAAAGTGGCGGTAATTCTGGCTGACCATCAGCGTCAAGCCACGCCGCGCCGCCAGTTCGACCAGCGCATGCGCATCGTCGAGGCTGGTCGTGAACGGCTTCTCGACGATGACATGGAGGCCGTGCTCCAGCGCTGCGCGGATCGCGTCGGCATGCGCAGGTGAGAAGGCCGTGACCACAGCCGCGTCAAGCGAGACGAGGCCGAGCTCGCCGAGGCTGCGGGCGCGCGGCACATCGGGATGCTCGTCGATCCAGGCCGGTGCCGCTTCTGTGCCGACCAGCGGATCGATGATGGCGGCGAGCCGCGCGCCCGGATCCGCGTCGACGACCTTCGACCAGGCATGGCCGAGCGCCCCGGCTCCGAGGATAGCGATCTTGACGCTGCCGTTCGGCTTCACTCCAACCATGATTCAACCCTTGATGCCGGAGAGCGTGATGCTCTCGACGAAATAGCGCTGCGCGAGAAAGAACAGGACGAGGACCGGCACGACGACGACGGTCGCGGCCGCCATCAGCAGGTGCCACTGCGAGGTGTAGAGGCCGGTGAATTCGGAGAGGCCGAGCGCCAGCGTGAACTGGCTCGAATCCTGGAGATAGATCAGCGGATCGAGGAAATCGTTCCAGGAGGCGAGGCCCGAGAGGATCGCGACCGTGATCAGCGCCGGCTTCGAGAGCGGCACGATCACATGCCACAGCACCTGCAGCGGGTTGGCGCCGTCGAGGATCGCCGCATCGTCGAGTTCGCGCGGGATGGTGCGGAAGAACTGACGCAGCAGGAAGATGAAGAAGACGTCTGCGCCGAACCAGTGCGGCACGACCAGCGGCCAGGGCGTGTTGGTGAGGCCCATCTTCGACCACCACAGGAAGGTCGGGATCAGCGTCGTCACGAAGGGCAGCATCAGCGTCGCCAGCAGGATGTTGAACACGGCATCCCGGCCAGGCCATTCGAGCCGCGAGAAGCCGAAGGCGGCCATCGTCGTCGTGAGCACGGTGCCGATCACGGTCGGCACCAGGATCACCAGCGTGTTCCAGAGATAGTGGAGGAACGGGATCGTCGTCAGGGCGTCGGGATAGTTCGACCAGGCGAACGGGTCGGGAATCCATTGCGGCGGGAAGATGAAGATCTGCCCGAGCTCCATCAGCGAGGAGCGCACCAGCCAGGCGAGCGGCAGGATCATGCCGAGCGCGAACAGGACCGCGAGGACGAAGGCGAGCCAGAGCGAGGCAGGCCATTGCTTGAGGGGAAGGCGCGCGCTCATCGGTTGCCGCCCTCGTAATAGACCCAGCGGTTCGACGTCTTGAGCAGCAGGAAGGAGATCGCCGCGATGATCACGAACAGCACCCAGGCGAGCGCCGAGGCATAGCCCATATTCGTGTCCTTGAAGGCCGTCCGGTAGATGTAAAACACCATGAACAGGCTGGCATTGTTGGGGCCGCCATCGGTCATGACATAGCTCTGCGTGAAGGTCTGGAGTGCACCGATTGTCGAGATGACCAGGTTGAACAGGATCGTCGGCGTCAGCATCGGCAGCGTCACATGGCGGAAGCGGGCCAAGGCGCCGCCACCATCGATCTCGACCGCCTCATAGAGCGTGCGCGGCACGCCCTGCAGGCCCGCGAGGAAGATGATCATCATCGGCCCGACATGCCAGATGCTCATGAACACCAGCGAGGGGATCGCGCCGCCCTCGCTGTAGATCCAGTGCGCCTTCGGCAGACCGATATCGGCGAGCAGCGCATTGAGCAGGCCGAGATCGGGATTGAACATCCAGAGCCAGAGCACGCTGGTGACGATGACCGGCATCACCGAGGGCAGGTAGAAGATCGTCCGGAAGAGGCGCTGTCCCGGCAGCTTCTGGTTCAGCAGCATCGCGAGCAGAAGGGCGAACGCCATCGATGCGGGAACGCTGAAGGCGGCGTAATAGGCGGTGACCCCGAGCGACTTCCAGAACAAGCGATCCGCGAGCAGCCGCTCGAAATTCGCCGAGCCGACGAAGCTCGGCGTGTTGGCGACCGTCCAGTTGGTGAGCGCGATGACGAAGCTCGCGAGGATCGGCACCAGCTTGAAGAAGAGGAAGCCGAACACCGCCGGGCCGACGAACAGCGCCGCCCAGGCGAGTTGCCCGCGATGGCGTGGCAGATGCCGCGCCGGCGCGACGGGGCGAGGCGCTGCTGCTGCAATCTCGATGGCTTCGGCGCTCAACATGAGGTCTCGCTCGCGAGAGGTTCATGGCCGGCCCCGCCCTTCGGCATGGGACCGGCCACGACGGGGAGGCGTTACCAGCGGCCCTGAAGCAGCGGCGTGGCGTTCTTGACCGCTTCCGCGGTGGCGTCCTTCGCCGACTTGGTGCCGTTCCAGATCTGGTCGATCGCCGGCGTCACCGCCTCGTCAGTGATGCGGTTGATGTTCTTCAGCCAGTAGACCGGCGGTTGGTAGGGCGTGTGGTTGAGCTCGTAGTCGACGATGGCATCGCGCGATTCCGGCGGATAGACGCCCGGCTGGCCGTCGATCCAGGCGGAGATCTTCGCGGGATCGGTGAAGTATTCCTTCTCATGCGGCGCCCAGAGGCCTTCCTTGAACAGGTCGACCTTGGTCGGATCGCTGATATAGGAATAGAACTCGAACGCTTCCTTCGGATGCTTGGTCGCCGCGAAGATGACCTTCGGCACGCTGACGACGACCGTGATCGGCTCCTTCAGCTTCGGCAGCACGCCGACGCCCCAGTTGAAGCGCAGATTGGCGAAATCCGTCACCTTCCACATGCCGTCGATGCCGATCGCGACCTTCTTCGACTGCAACAGGATGTCGGCGGTCGGCAGGTTGTGCGACTGGGTCGGCGTCGGCGCGACATGATGGACATAGATGAGGTCCTGCAGCTTCTGCAGCGCCTCGACGGCTTCCGGCTGGTCGAGCAGAAGCTGCTTGCCGTCGTCGCTCGCGAACTTGCCGCCGTTCGAATAGACGAACGGCAGATAGCCGCCCCACCAGGTCGGGAACGAGACGCCATAGGTATCGATCGCGTTGGGATCGAAGCCTTCCTGATCGGCGGTCTTGCCGTTGCGGTCCTTGGTCAGCTTCTTGGCATAGGCGACGAACTGATCCCAGCTCCACGCCTCGCTCGCCTTCGCCGGCGGATAAGGGACGCCGGCCGCGTCGAACAGGTCCTTGTTGTAATAGGCGAGGATGACGCCGGTCGCGAGCCCGGTGCCGATCAGCGTGTCGCCGGCGCGATAGACCGTGCTCTTCAGGAAGGTCTTTTCCGGATTGTCGCCGAGATAGGGCTTCAAATCGAGGATCTTGCCCTCGGCCGCCCAGGGGAACGCTTGGTTCTGGTCGAGATATGCGACGTCAGGCGGATCGCCGGCGGCGAGCTGCGTCGTGATCTTCTCGACATAGCCCTGGTTCGGGATGTGCTGGCCGACGACGCGGATATCGGGATGCGCCGCATTGAAGGCGGCGATCGCCTTCTCGACGTCCTTCTTCTCGAAGGCCGAGCCCCAGAAGGCGAAGCGGATCTCGACCGGATCGGCGGCATGGGCAAGCGATGCCGTGGCGACGGCGAGCGTCGCCGCGGCGATGAGCGGCCGAAGCGCCGCCAGGGGATCGAAGCGTCTCATGGGTGTCGTCTTTCGCTGAATGAAGGCTTGGCGGTCTTCAGTGGGCCGCGGCGAGGCGAAGGGCGGCGGCCTTCTCACGGCCGGCCACCAGTTCGCGAACGCGCGGGAGGAGATCGCGGCCATAGTCGATCGCATCATCGAGAGGATCGAAGCCGCGCAGGAGGAATGTCGTCGCGCCGAGGTCGTAATAATCGAGCAGCGCATCGGCGACCTGGTCGGGCGTACCGACAAGCGCCGTCGTGTTGCCGCGCGCGCCGGTCAGGAGCGCCGCCTCGGTCCAGAGGCGCTTGTCGACGCGCGGCCCCCTGGCCGCCGCATCGAGCAGGCGCTGCGAACCGACGGCGGCCGGCGCGCCTTTGGCCGGACCGAGCGCGCCATGGCCGCGGATCTCGAGGATGCGCTGCTTGATCCGCTCGGCGCGCGCCCAGGCCTTGTCTTCCGTATCGGCGAGCACGGGCCGGAACGAGATCGAGAAGCGAATGGTCCGGCCATGCCGGGCGGCGGCGGCGCGAACGCGATCGATCAGCTCGCGCGTCTGGTCGAGCGTCTCGCCCCAGAGCGCATAGACATCGGCATGCTTGCCGGCGATCTCGATGGCCGCATCGGAGGCGCCGCCGAAATAGATCGGCAGGCTCGGCTGCTGCACCGGGCGCGTCGTCACGGTGGCGCCCTCGAAGCGGTAGAAGTCGCCGCTGTGATCGACCGGCGCCTTGCCGGCCCAAATCGCCTTCAGGGCACCCAGATATTCATCGGTGCGGCGGTAGCGGGCTTCCTTGTCGATGAAGTCGCCATCGCGCGCCTGCTCGGCATCGTCGCCGCCGGAGACGACATGGATGGCGGCGCGGCCGCCCGTGATCTGGTCGAGGGTCGCGAATTTGCGCGCCGCGACCGGCGGCGCGACGAAGCCCGGTCGATGGGCGATCAGCGGCGAAAGGCGTTTCGTATGCGAGGCGATGAGCTGACCGAACAGGAGCCCGTCCGGCGCATCGCCATAATAGCCGACAAGCACGCGATCGAAGCCGCCCACCTCATGCGCCTCGGCCATAGCGCGGATAAAGCCGAAATCCATCACCTCAGGCCCAGGCGGATGGACCTCCGTCTGCTTCTTGTGATGGATCATGCCGATGAATTCGATCGTCACGGGTTCGACTCTGCCTCGATTTCAGGCTCTTCAGCCTTCGGATGCGGCAATAGTCGACCGATCTGGTCGAGATACAAATTGCGAATTCTCAACGAATCGATGAGCTTTCCTCATGCTTTGCGCCGCGTGGCGCGTACGGAGAAAATCGTCCCGCGCTGCGCGGTCGACGCCATGCCGATCGGCCCGCCAACGGGCGATGAGGCGAATGGATCAGCCGGCCCGGATCGCGCGCACGGCGTTGGAAAGCGTCTCGAGCATGATGGCGCGCAGCCGCGTGATGGCCGGCGGGGCCTGGCCGGGCGCGGCATAAAGCGAGAGGCGGACGGTGTCCGTCAGGACAGGGAGGCCAGTGTCGGCGCCGAGAACGGACAGCGTTTTCGGCAGGCCGAGCGGCGTACGCACGGAGATCCCGATGCCGGCCTCGGCCGCAGCCCAAAGCCCGGCGAGGCTGGGGCTGGTAAAGGCGAGGCGCCAGGGAATCTGATGCTTCTCCAGCGCCTCGATGCCGATTTCACGGAAGAAGCAGGGCTGATCGAACAACACCAGCGGCACGCCCTGCCGAAGATCGAGCCGCTCGCTGCGCCGCCCGATCCAGCGGACCGGCAGCTCGGCAACCTGCTGGCGCGGGGCGTCCCCGCCGTCGCCGAAGGCGAGCGAAAGGTCGAGTTGCGACTTCAACGTCTGCTCGATCAGGCGAACATTGCGATCGACATGCGCCTCGATATGGATGTTGGGGTGCAGGCGGGAAAACTGCGCCAGGGCGGACGGCAGCCACGTCTCGGCGAGATCGGGCGGCACGCCGAGCCGAACGGATCCGGCGAGGCCGACAGCCCGTGACATGGCGATCGCCTCGTCGTTGAGCTGCAGCATACGCTGCGCATAGCCGAGGATGATGTCGCCCGCATCGGTGAGCTGGAGGGTCCGCCCCTCCTTGCGGAAGAGCGGCCGGCCGACCTGCTCCTCCAGCTTCTTCATCTGCAGGCTGACGGCCGATTGCGTTCGCCCGAGTTGTTCGCCGGCGCGCGCGAAGCCGCCGAGCTCCACCGCCTTCGCCAGCGTTCGCAACACGTCCATGTTGAGATTGGTCGGGCGCATGGATTGGCGAACCTCATTGATCGCAACAACTTACATGCGTTCCGCTCATGCTTCGAGCCTGCCGCATTGCGCGTTGGACAAGCTTCGGAAAACGCATTGCCGAAGCACGCGCCGGATCTGGAAAACCACTCCAGCCAAGCCCCGCGTTTCTGCTATCGCGAACAGCATTCCGTCATCGCAGCCCGTTTGTTCGTCCGATCAGACAAAATTCCGTTCCTCCGGAGGAAACGTCGGCAGCTCGTTCTTGCTCCATTGTGGAGGCAGATTGGAAGATTTAACTCCACGTCATCGACGGTTCGCGCCGTCCGCGAGACACACGGGAGCTACCGATGACGAATGCCATGCAGATGATGCCGATGCCCGCCATGATGCCGATGATGGGCAACATGATGCCGATGAACCCCATGATGGGCACGAACCCGATGATGGGCATGAATTCCATGATGGGCATGAACCCCATGATGCAGATGGGCGGCATGATGAACGGCATGATGCCGATGATGATGGCGAAGATGACCTGCACCATGACCGACAAGGGCATGATGTGCGAGATGATGCCGATGGACGGCATGTCCATGGAGATGTTCATGGACTGCTGCAAGCGCATGATGAGCATGATGGGGATGGGCATGCCCATGATGATGGCGATGGGCGGCATGCCGATGATGGTCGGAATGATGGAGATGAAGGCCTGAGGCCTCCTCGCATTCCTGTCGGGATCGGGCCGCCTTCGGGCGCCCCTTTTCGTTTGCGTCAGCTCGAGACGGTCTCGACATAGGTCATGACCAGATACATGACCGCCTCGGAGCCGCGCAGGTTGCGATAGCTGTGCGGCACGTCGGCCTCGAAGGCGATGGCGTCGCCCTCGCCGAGGATCTGCGGCATCTCGCGTCCGGCAATGATCTCGACCGTTCCTTGGGTCACGACCAGGTTTTCGAGCGTGCCGGGGGCATGCGCCTCGGCGTCCTCGCGGTGGTTCGGCGCGAGGCGCAATTCGTAGAACTCGACCTTGCGCTCATTGCTGAACGGGAACAGCGCGCGCGAGGAGAAGCGGCCGTCGCTTGAAGTCAGGATCTTGGCGCGATCGCGCAGCAGCACGGTCGTGCCGCGCAGGTCCTGGCCGTTCATGAGAGTCGCGAAGGGGACTTCGAGCGCCGTCGCAACCTTCCAGAGCAGATTGATCGTCGGCGCGCTCTTGCCCGTCTCGATCTGGCTGAGCATCGCCCGGCTGACGCCGGAAAGCTTGGCGAGACGCTCCAGCGAATGGCCGCGCCGCGTGCGCAGCCGACGCAGGTTGCGCCCGACGATGGCGCCGAGTTCGTTACCGCTGTCCGCCGATGCATCATCCGGCAAGGGTTCGCCGGTCGCGGCTGTAGGATTGCTCATCGACCCCTACCCGCCGCCGAGGCAGCCTCATGCCCAGCCGGCAACGCTGCCCACCGGAACGGGGACCAGCACCCAGACAGGCATCCAGCCGACAATCATCGGCGGCATCACCATCTCGGCTTCGCCAGACGTCGCCGCCCGCCGCTTCGCCTTGCGATAGGTGTCCAGATCGATGATTTCTGCTGTCGCCTTCACGAGCGCCTCCATCTACCAACCCCTCCACTATAGCAGAGCCGGCTCCGCTCTTTCGACGGTCTCGGGCCGCGGCAGGCCAGAAAAGCAACGCGTTCCAGCCCCCTCCGCCGATTGGTCAAGTCGTGATTGCGTCGCCCTCTCGATGCGCAATCGGGTTTCGCCAGAGCTGCCATCCGCGCGAAGGCGATCCAGCAGGATCACGCCTCTCCATCCCTTGCGCCAGAGGATTGGGCCATGACCGGGCTGCCGGAAGCCGACTCGCCTGCCCAGTGACGAGCGCCCTCCGAAGCAGGCGAGCAGCAATCGGCTGCCACCGAATCGGCCTGGTGGAACCGGGCGTGCCGCCAGCGGCAGGCGTGCGACGTCCGTGTGAGACCGGCCCGTTCGAACACGCATTGGGCAAGGTGCACCGCCGCCGCGCACAATCCGTGGAAGCATTTTTCCCGAGATGTCTACTTTTCAGGCATCGCCGCCTTCGATCCGGGCAGCAAGGAATGGGACACTTGCAGCCATCCGAAGAACAGTGAACCGCCCCAGGGCAATCGGATCGAATAATTCTTTGACCTAGCGGCCGGGGGCTGCGCGAGGAACGATATTCCATGGCTTTCATCGACAGAAACTTCTTTACGGCGACATCAAAACTGTTGGCAGCCGTCGCCATTTCGACAACGTTGCTTTCGGGCGCCGCTTCGGCGGGCGAGACGTTGGACAAGATCAAGGAGCGCGGCCTGATCAAGGTCGGCGTCGGCACGCTGCCCGGCTTCTTCGCGCCCGACAGCAACGGCAAGTGGCAGGGCTTCTTCGTCGATTTCGGCCGCGCTTTGGCCGTTACCGTCTTCAACGATCCGGAAAAGGTCGAGTTCACCTCGTCATCGCCGCAGCAGCGCCTGCCGGCCCTGCAGGCGGGCGAGTTCGACATCCTGCTCTCCGGCGTGACGCAGACGATCACCCGCTCGTTCAAGCTCGGCTTCCACTTCGGCCCGGTCATCTTCTATGACGGCCAGGGCCTGCTCGTCTCGAAGTCGCTCGGCGTCAGCAAGGGCGCCGATCTCGACGGCGCGACGATCGGCGTCCAGAGCGGCACGACCGGCGAGCTCAACATCGCCGACTTCTTCCGCAAGAACGGCAAGAAGTTCACGCCTGTCGTCATCGAGGATACGAAGGAATTCGTGGCTGCGCTCGAATCGGGCCGCGTCGATGCGCTCACGCAGGACGCCTCTGACCTCGCGCTGAAGCGCGCGCAGTTCGCCAAGCCCGACGATTTCGTGCTGCTGCCGGAGCGCCTCTCGAAGGAGCCGCTGGCACCGGCGATCCGCTGGGGCGACGACCGCTGGCTCGAGATCGTCAACTGGACCGTCTATGCGACGATCCAGGCGGAGGAATTCGGCATCACCAAGGAGAATGTCGATACGTTCCTGACCTCCGAGGACCCGGCGATCAAGCGCTTCCTCGGCGTCGATCCCTCGCTCGGCGAGGCGATCGGTCTCGATCCGAAATTCGCCTACAACATCGTCAAGGCGGTCGGCAATTACGGCGAGATCTTCGATCGCAACATCGGCCCGTCGACGCCGGTCGGCTTCGAGCGCGGCTACAACCAGCTCTGGACCAAGGGCGGCCTGCTCTACGCCCCGCCCTTCCGCTAGGACCCGAAGGCCCGCATGGCCCTCCCCTCGCTCCCTCTCCCCGGCGCGCCAGCGCCGGGGGCTTTGCGTCTTTCGAGAGTGCTGGGCGACCGTCCCGTCGCGCAGATCCTTCTGTTCGTCGCGGTCTGCACCGTGATCGGCCTGCTCGGCCACACGATGGCCGGCAACATGGCGCGGGTCGGCATCACGCCCGGCTTCGGCTTCCTCGCGCGCCCGACCAATTTCGAGATCGGCGAGAGCTTCATCGCCTATTCGTCGACGAGCAGCTTCGGCCGCGCCATCCTGGTCGGCCTCATCAACACGCTGGTGGTATCGGCCGCCGGCTGCGTGATCGCGACCGTCCTCGGCGTCGCGCTCGGCATCGCCCGGCTCTCCGACAATCCGCTGCTCGCCGGCGCGGTGAAGGCCTATGTCGAGCTGATCCGCAACACGCCGCTGCTGCTGCAGCTGTTCTTCTGGAGCGCGACGCTGCATGCGCTGCCGGCCCCGCGCCAGGCGCTGACGCCGCTGCCGGGGGTCCTCCTGACCAATCGCGGCCTCTACATTCCGGCCCTGCGGTTCGACAGCGACACTGTCGGATGGGTGGCGATCGGGGTTCCCGTCGCGGCGCTTGTTGTCGGCTTCGTCCTCAGGCGTCGGGGCTGGAGCAGGCCCAGCGCGACCGGCTTGGGGCTCGCGCTCCTCCTGGTCGGCGTCGGCCTCTCGCTGCATGGCGACGCGCGGGTCGACCTGCCGGCGCTGAAGGGCTTCAATATCACCGGCGGACTGTCGCTGACGCCGGAGTTTGCGGCGCTCCTCATCGGCCTCTTCGTCAACGCCTCGGCCCTCATCGCCGAGATCGTGCGCAGCGGCATCCAATCCGTGCCGCGCGGTCAGTGGGAGGCAGGCCGCGCCGTCGGCCTCGGCAATGGCCAGATCATGCGGCTGATCGTGCTGCCGCAGGCGCTGCGCGTCATCACGCCGCTGATGACGTCGAGCTATCTCAGCCTCACCAAGAATTCGAGCCTCGCTGTCGCGATCGGCTATCCCGACCTCGTCAACATCATCAACACCACGGCCAACCAGACCGGACAGGCGCTCGAGGCCATCATGACCATGGTCGCGATCTATCTCGCGATCAGCGCCGCCGTGTCGCTCGCCATGAACCAGTACAATGCGCGGCAGGCGCTGAAAGGCCTGCAGCGATGACGCTCGCGTTTCCGGACACGAGCCGCCGGGGCCCATCGACCTTGCAGCGCTGGATGAAGGGGCTGTTCGGCACGCCGCTCAACATCGCCATCACCCTCGCCTTCCTGCTCTTCTGCGCGGCGGTGCTGTGGCCATTCCTCCGCTGGGCGACCATCGACGCGGTCTGGACCGGCACGGCGAAGGACTGCGCCGCGCGATCCGGCGCCTGCTGGGCGTTTCTCGGCGAGAAGGCGCGCTTCATCACCTTCGGCATGTATCCGAGCGACCTCGACTGGCAGGCCGCGAGCGCGACCGGGCTGATCGTGCTGCTGCTCGTCGCCACCGCGATCCCGCGCTTCTGGACGCGGCATCTGCCGCTCCTCTGGCTCGGCACGATCGCGCTTGCGGTCGCGATCCTCTCGGGCCTGCCGAGCGGCCGCTTCGTCGGCACCGAGAAATGGGGCGGCTTCCCGCTCACCGTGCTGCTGTCGACGGTCGGCTTTGCCGGCGCCTTCCCGCTCGGCATCGCGCTGGCGCTCGGGCGGCGGTCCAAGCTGCGCCTCGTCAAGCTGCTCTCGGTCGGCTTCATCGAAACGCTGCGCGGCGTGCCGCTCATCGCCGTGCTCTATGTCGCGACGCTGCTCTTCCCCTTGATGCTGCCGGCCGGCGCCTCGATCGACAAGCTGGCACGAGCGCAGATCGCCATCATCCTCTTCGTCTCCGCCTATATGGCCGAGATCGTCCGGGCCGGGCTGCAGTCACTTCCGCCCGGACAGGCCGAGGCGGCCCGGTCGCTCGGCCTCTCCTGGTGGGCGACGACGCGGCTGGTCCTCTTGCCGCAGGCGCTGCGCGCCGTCATTCCCGCCTTCGTCAATCTCGCGATCGGCCTCTTCCTCGACACGACGCTCGTCATCGTCATCGGCCTGTTCGACTTCCTCAACACCGCCCGCGTCGCGGCAACCGACCCGAACTGGATCGGCTTCTACAATGAAGCCTACGCCTTTGCCGCAGCGGTCTATTTCACGCTCGCCTTCGCCGCCTCGCGCTACAGCCTGTGGCTAGAACGGCGGCTGCGCGTGGGCAGATAGCAAGGCATAGGGGGACCGCTTTCGAAACCTGACGCAGCATCGCCGGAACGACATCCGGGACACCGCCCCTGTTGGAGGCGTATCTGCATCAAGGCGCTTGCGCCGATGGCGGATGGTGCGGGCGGCGGGGATCGAACCCGCATGACCGAAGTCGAGGGATTTTAAGTCCCTTGCGTCTACCAGTTTCGCCACGCCCGCGCCGGCGGAGTTCTGTCATTTTGTGCGGCTGCGCGATAGTCCGAGAAGACCGCGAAAGCGCCTCCACCACAATTTTCGGCTGCCATTGCCGTCTTCGGCTGCTAGGAAAGGCCGTGCAGTGAATCGTGGCACCACGACGGCTCGCTCACCTTTGAGACCTCTGGAAACGAGCCGCCAGGAATCCGCTTGCCATGACCGAACCCAACGCCACGCCCATTTCCCGCCGCCAATCCCTGCCCCTCGAGCCGTTCGAGATCCTGTCGCGCGTCAGCGCCATGGGGCGCACGCTGGTCGGCGTTCGCGCGCCCGGCGCGCTGCTCGAGCGGATCGGCGTCTTTGATGGTCTGAGGCTGGAGGACGGCTTGCTGGTGGCCGAGAGCGCCGCCGCCCGCACCGTCATCGACCCGTCCGTCATCGCAGCCATCGTCGCCGACGTCAGCGAAACGCCGCATGACACCGTGCTGACCTATGTCGATTTCCTCGATGCGGATGGCGTGTCGGTGATCAAGGTTACTGCGCTGGAAGGGCCGGAGAAATTCGACGCCGCGCTCGAAGGCCTCGCCCGCGCGCCACTGCCCTATGTGCCGCCGCTGGCCCGCACGACCGTTCCCGTAGACGCCTCGGATATCGGCGGGGTTCCGCTCGTGGCAGCAAGCGCCAGCGGTGCGAGCGTGACGCTCAGCGTACGCCGGCCGGGCGCCGAACAGTCATGGAGCGGACCGCTCGAAGCGATCAAGTTCGGCCATTCCTATGTCAACGTGATCCAGGCCGACGTCCATCTGCATCTCGCGGCACGCGCCGTTGCGGCCTGGAATCGTGCAGTCGTGGGCGAGACTCTGACGTTCAGCGCGGCCGACGAGGCCGGACAGCCGATCGGCCTCGCAGTGAGCGGCCCCCGCAATGCCTTTGAGGCGATGGCGGAGACCGTCTGACACCGGATGGCGCCGTTCAGTTCTCGTCGTTTTCCTTGCGGATATCGGCGATGAACTCTTCGGCGCCCTTCTTCACTTCGCGGACATGGTCGCCGGCATCCTTGAGGAAGCGGTCGAGCTCGAGGCGAAGGCCGGAAGCGGACGGCTTCTCGACGGTGTCGGCATAGGCGATCATGCGCGCGGTCACGGCGAGATCGAGCAGCAACGCCACGAGAAGCCCGTCATCCAGCTCCTGTTCGTCGGCATAGTCCGAGATAATCTCGAACAACGCGCCGCGATGCTCCTCATATTCCTCGGCGAAAGCCTCGAACTCGGCGTCTTCGGTCGGCTCGGTCATCGTTTCATCTCCTCAGCCGACGATCGGCGGTTGAAAGGTCAGCCCCATATCCCAGGGGAAGTAGATCCACGTATCCTGTGACACTTCGGTGATGAACGTGTCGACCTCGGGGCGGCCGAGCGGCTTGGCGTAGAGCGTCGCGTAATGCGCCTTCGGCAGCATCTCGCGCACAAGGCGCGCCGTCTTGCCGGTATCGACCAAGTCATCGATCACCAGAATGCCCGCGCCTGCGCCACCAGCCAGGTCGATCACCGCCTGGCTTACCGGCTTCAAGACCTTGAGCGAGCCCTGTTCCTGGTAGTCGTGGTAGGAGGCGACACACACCGTCTCGACGATGCGGATGCCGAGCTCGCGCGCCACCACCGCCGCCGGAACCAGGCCCCCACGGGTGACGCAGACGATCGCCTCCCACTTCTTGTCGCCTGAAAGGCGCCAGGTCAGTGCGCGCGCGTCGCGATGAAACTGGTCCCACGAAACCGGAAAGGCCTTGTCGCTTCGCGCATCCGCCATGGCTTTTATCCCCGTATCTTGATTTCGCTCCAGCCATGGAATGCCATGCGCCAGCATGCAATCTGCCAGAACTTGCGCTCCACAGGAAAGCGCACTGTTCCGCCGTCATCGCCGAACTTGACCCGACAATGCAGCCATTGGCAGGGTACGAGCAGCCGCAGGGAGCCTAGCGCGGCTGAACGAGCAACCCGGCGATCAGGCCCTCGACGGCCCGGACGGCGAGATCGAGCCTTGCCTGTTCCCGCGAGCGCAGCACGATGTCGGTTGCGAAGCCACCGTCGAGCATCTTCGGATAGCTGCCGATCGAGACATCCGGAAAGTCCTTCTGAATGGCGCCGAGTCCGGCCGCGATCCGCCCCTCGCCCATCGATGCGGGAACGGTGGCCGAAAGCATCTTGGCGCCGGTCGGGATCGTCGCGGTCACGGCATCAAGCATCGCCTGCATGATGACCGGGACGCCGGCCATGACATGGACGTTGCGAATGGTGAATCCCGGCGCCTTCGAGACGGGATTGTCGATCAGGTCGGCGCCGGCCGGGATGCGGGCCATGCGCATCCGCGCCTCGTTGAGATTGGCCTCGCCATAATGCGTCGTCAGGATGGCGACGGCGCGCGGGTCATGATCGATCGTGACGCCGAACGCCTTCGCCATGGCGTCGGCCGTGATGTCGTCATGCGTCGGCCCGATGCCGCCTGTCGAGAAAACGTGATCATAGCGACCGGAAAGCGCCAGCACGGCCGCGATGATGTCGTCCTCGATGTCCGGCACGACACGAACCTCGCGGACGTCGATGCCGATAGCCGTACAATATTCGGCGATATAGCCGATGTTCTTGTCCTTGGTCCGGCCGGAAAGAATCTCGTCGCCGATCACCAGGATCGCCGCGGTGACGATTCTGTGCGCCGTCTCGCTGCCGCCTGCCGTCATGTCCGCCGTCTCCTGATGCTTGTCCGCGCCGAGATGTAGCTGCTCAGCGCGTGCCGCTCAACGCCGCCGCGACGTCAAAACCCTTGTATCTCGATGCCCGATGCGCCAGATCGTTGCCATCCTCTCCAGTAACAGGCTTGTTCCGGAAGCAGAGGAATGCTGTGCTTCGGAACGAGGGAGCGTTTCCATGGTCACTTATGTCGATGCCGATGCCGCCCCGTTGAAGAACAACGGCCAGATCCGCCTCTATGGGCCCCAGGCGTTTGCCGCCATGCATCGCGCCGGGCAGCTCGCGGCCGCCTGCCTCGACGGCCTTGCCGACATCGTGCGGCCGGGCGTCCCGACCGACACCATCGACCGCTATGTCTATGAATTCGGCGCCGACCACGGCGCCCTGCCGGCGACACTCGGCTATCGCGGCTATACGAAATCGACCTGCACCTCGATCAATCACGTCGTCTGCCACGGCATTCCCGATGCGAAGCCGCTGCGCGATGGCGATATCGTCAATGTCGACGTCACCTTCATCCTCGACGGCTGGTATGGCGATTCGAGCCGCATGTATCCCGTGGGCAATGTGAAGCGCGCGGCCGAGCGGCTCGTCGAGGTGACTTACGAATCGCTGATGCGCGGCATCACCGCCGTGAAGCCCGGCGCCACAACCGGCGACATCGGCCATGCGATCCAGTCCTTCGCCGAAGGCGAGCGCTGCAGCGTCGTGCGCGATTTCTGCGGTCACGGCGTCGGCCGCCTCTTCCACGATTCGCCGAATATCCTGCATTACGGCAATCCGGGCGAAGGCATCGAACTGCGGCCCGGCATGATCTTCACCATCGAGCCGATGATCAATCTCGGCCGGCCGCATGTGAAAGTCCTCTCGGACGGCTGGACTGCCGTGACGCGCGACCGTTCGCTGTCCGCCCAGTTCGAGCACACCGTCGGCGTGACCGAGACCGGCTGTGAGATCTTCACCCTCTCGCCGCGCGGCTATACCTGCCCGCCCTACCCGACCGGCGCATGAGCGGACTAGAAGACGGGGCCGACGCACCGCCGCACTTCCTCGGCCATCGCGAGCGGTTGAAGGCGCGGTTTCGCGAAAGCGGAGCCGATGCCCTCGCCGACTATGAACTGCTCGAGTTGATCCTGTTCGCCGCAGTGCCGCGACGCGATACCAAGCCAATTGCGAAGGCCTTGATCAATCGCTTCGGAACCTTCTCCGAAGTGCTGGCTTCGCCCGAGGCGCGGCTGATGGAAGTGCCCGGTGTCGGCGCCTCGGTGGCTCTGCATCTCAAGGTCGTTCATGCTGCCGCCAAGCGGTTGGCGCTGGGTGCTGTTCGCGAACGGCCTCTGCTCGGCTCGTGGAGCGCGGTCATCGAATATTGCCGCGTCGCGATGGCCTATGAGGAGAAGGAGCAGTTCCGCATCCTGTTCCTCGACAAGAAGAACGCGCTCATTGCCGATGAAGTTCAGCAGACCGGAACGGTCGATCACACGCCGGTCTATCCGCGCGAGGTGGTGAAGCGAGCGCTCGAACTCTCGGCCACCGCGATCGTGCTCGTCCACAACCATCCGTCCGGCGATCCGACGCCCTCGCGCGCCGACATCCAGATGACGAAAACCATTGTCGATATCGCCGCCCCGCTCGGCATCGCGGTGCACGATCATCTCATCATTGGCCGCAACGGCACCGTGAGCTTCAAGGGGCTGAAACTGATCTGATCCCTCTGAGGCAGCTACTGCTGCGGCCTGGCACATATCACGATCAAGATGGAGATCCTTTGATGACCGATGCGGCTTCGCCGGGCGAGATCGATGCAAAGACCTTCTGGCGCACGCTCGGCCAGCGGGCGACCGGCATGACCGTCGTGACATCGGACAGCGATGACGGCCCCACGGGCTTTCTCGGCCTTTCGGCGAGCCATGTGACGGCAAGTCCCCCGACGATGCTCGTCTCGATCGACCGCAAGACCCACGCGCTGGCCGGTGTGCTCGCCCGCCGCCATTTCGCGATCAACTATCTCCCGGCAGAAGCCAGCGCGCTTGCCGATGCCTTCGCTGGCAGAAGCGGGCTTTCCGGCGCTGCACGCTTCGCGCCGGAGCAATGGATGACGCTTTCCAGCGGCGCACCGATCCTCAAATCCGCGCTTGGCGCCTTCGATTGTGCCGTCACGGACATCATCGAGCACGGCGATATCTCAATCGTCATCGGCCGGGTCCTCGCGGTTCACATCGGTGCGGACATCGAGCCCCTCGTCTTCTTCCGCGGCAAGAGCTGGCGAGGCGTCGGAGACCCCATCTGAACCTGTTGTCAAGGTTCCCCCGGGCCGATCGCGCTGGCAAAGCGATCTGCGTCACACCCTGTCGCAAATTGGCTACCCGGATGCCCGTGTGAGCGGCGAAGTTGCGCCGAACACGGGCGCGGCAGAGCCTGCCGCACCGTCGGTCAGGGGGAATTTCGGAATGCAACGATCCGCACTATCGACATCCACATCGCCGCGCCAGCAGAGCCGGCCGCCGGGGCGCGGCTGGCAAGCTGCTGCGCTTGCTGTGGCCACTGCCCTGGCGGCCGCCACACCGTCGCATGCCACGTCGACGACGCCTGCAGTGAGCAAGGAGGACGCGAGCGCGATCGCGGTCGACGCGTATCTCTACCTTTACCCGCTCATCACCATGGATCTGACGCGCAGGCAGCTCACCAATATGCCGCCCGATTCTGGTATCGGCGGGCCAGCCAATGCCTTTGCCAATATTCCGGCCTTTCCGGCAGCGGACATGCGCACCGTGGTGCGACCCAATTTCGATACGCTCTATTCCAGTGGCTGGCTCGACCTGACAAAGGAGCCGGTCGTCGTGACGGCGCCGGATACCGGCGGGCGTTACTACCTCCTGCCGATGCTCGACATGTGGAGCGACGTGTTCGCAGCGCCCGGCTGGCGCACCACCGGCACCGCAGAGGGCCACTTCCTCGTTACTCCGCCCGGCTGGCGGCCGGAACTCAAGGAAGGCTGGCAAGCGGCCCTGAACCTGCCCGCCGATACCCAGCGCATCGAAGCGCCGACGCCGAATGTCTGGATCATCGGCCGGACCAAGACGGATGGGCCGGCCGATTATGACGCCGTGCACAAGATCCAGGCCGGCTATCGCATCACGCCGATCTCGGCCTGGGGCAAGGATGCCGGACCGTTGGCGCCGTTCAAGCCCGATCCGTCCATCGACATGAAGACCCCGCCGAAGCTGCAGGTCGATACCATGCCGGCGGCTGCCTATTTTGCCTATGGCGCGAGCCTGATGGGCGAGAACCCGCCGCACATCACCGACGAGCCGATCCTCGCCCAGATGCGGCGCATCGGCATCGAGCCCGGCAAGCCGTTCGATGCCTCGCAGCTTTCCGCCGATATCAAGGCAGCGATCGAAGCGGCCCCGTCCGGCGCGCAGGCGCTGATGAAATGGAAGGTGCCGACGCTGGCGCGGATCGCCAATGGCTGGTCACTCAACACCGATACGATGGGCGTCTATGGCAATTATTACCTGAAACGGGCCATCGTCGCGCAGCTCGGCCTTGGCGCCAATCTGCCCGAGGACGCGATCTATCCGATGAACCTGGCCGATGCCGACGGCCAGCCGCTCACCGGCGCGCATGACTATGTCATCCATTTCGAAAAGGGCGCGCTGCCGCCCGTCGATGCGTTCTGGTCGATCACGCTCTACGACGCCGAGGGTTTCCAGGTCGCCAATCCACTCAACCGCTTCGCGGTCTCAAGCTGGATGCCCTTCGTCACGAACCCCGACGGCTCGCTCGACCTCACTGTCGGACCGCAGTCGCCCGGCAGCGCGTCCGAAGCCAACTGGCTGCCGGCCCCGAAGGGACCGTTCAACCTGACCATGCGGCTCTATGCACCGAAATCAGATGCCCTCACCGGCAAGTGGGTGCCGCCGGTCGTGCGGCGCGCCGACGCGCTGACGCCAATCGGCGCGCAGTAGACGTCTTCAACAAGACCAATCCCGCCGTAGTCAAAGGCTCCGGCGGGATTGCCTGTCAAAGATCCTCGTGGCCTTACGGGGTAGAGTCGGCCAAACCAGCCGTAGGGACGTCTTTGGTTGTGTGTCTATCCGACAAAGGGTCGAGACATCTCTCATCCCAGACCTTCGTGAATTGGGGCGATCTCGGCGTCGCACAGAACATTGCAGTCGGACCGCTCGCGGGCGGATCTTTCCCACCCTGCAGCATATCTTGTTCGTCCATCACACCGTTCAGGAGAAACAACCAGGCTACGGTCGACGACATGTTCTCGCCGGGAAACCACTTCTCAAAGAGCGCTCTTGCCCCCCCTCGATGCGAGAAGAGTTCATAGACCCGCCTCTGGACGAACGCGACGAGCTCCGGATTGGCCTTGGAGACCAGGAGAGCATAGGGCTCATATGTAAAGGTCTTGCCTGCGGGCTGGATACCTGGGCATGCCTTGCCCGCCGCCCGCCATACTTCCTCCTTGGCCTGGATGATCTCGAGGTCGCCAACATAGACCTTGTCGCGGTGCGACCCCTGGCAGAACCACGCGATCAGATCGTCATGGCTCGACATGGGGCATAGGACGTAGGTCTGGGACAAATTCGCAACGTCCTTCAGCGACGGCGTTGGCTCCTTAGCCGGCACACCATCTGTGCCACCGCTCTCCGACCCGTCCTGCGCTTCCCCGGCACATTCCGATGTACTCCCTAGAATACAGGGCTCGGTCCCTTCGGTCCCGCCACCTTTGATGACTCTGAGAACGTCGGCCGTGCAGATCTCGAGCGCGACGCGCCCGGCCGTAGAAGAGCCCAGATAGCCAATCTGGACCGGCTTGTCATTATACTGGTCCGCGGAACGATAAAGATAAGACACCCCAGATGTGAATATGATCGGCGAGAATATTCCAGCGTTTATCCGTCCGATATCATCAAGACGAATGGTCGTCGCATCACACAATACGTCTATTTTATCTCGATCTTCCACTCCTTGATAATCCGGACCGTGGATCGTATTTCCTCTTAAGAGTTCGAACCTTGATTCCGCGTTTGTAATCGGGACCTGTTTAATCTGCCATGAGCTATTTTCAAAGATCTCGTAGCAAAGTTCGGCCACATAGCCGAGATACGGCTGGGGCTGGTCGATCTGCTTCTTTGGCTGGAACGAGAACGGCGGAATGTCGGTCCGAAAGCCCAGCACAACCGTCGGCGCAGTCGGATCGACGGTACCGCCCACCTGTTTTGCCGGCTCCGCGGCGCGAGCGCTGGTCACCAATCCAATAGAAAGAGCGCTCGCGAGCAGCGCTATCGCAAACACGTGCGCCTCGGCTCCCGTCTTCGCCGCTTTGGCGGCAGCCCCCTGCTTCTTTGCCTTGAGATTTTCTAGCGGTCGGCGGGGCGCTTTTGTCAGTCCGACTATCGAGATGAACACCGACGCCGAGATGACCAGCAGGTCCAATGTCGAATAATAGGAGAAGCAAGCTTCAAGATTCTTGGGACCCGTCCACCACATATGCAGCAAGGATAAGTCGTAGACCTCAATCGACCCCTCGACGTGGCGTGCACAGGAACCCGACGCCGAGGTGCTCGCGACGAAGCCGAGATAAACAAGTGTGACGATTCCCGCGATCAATCCAATCCATAGCCGTTTCCTTTTGAACGACTGATCAGGATAACGAAGGGCGATCTTGATGCCGAGGAAGCAAATGCCTGATACAGGAGCAAGAAGCACATAGAAAAACAGGTCGCCCGAATAAACCTCCGATCCAAGGAGCGCTTGCGTCATCTGCTCAATATTGCGGCTGATCAAAGCCGTCTTAAGGATAGCGAAGAGCATCATGCATCCGACGGAGATTCCCAGCGTCGCCAACAGCCCGGCAATTCCTCGCCAAAAGGCAACGGTCTCGTTGGCTTCTCCGTGAGAGAACCGGCCATCCGCCACCTCGGCGAGAGTCGCAATGGTCGTTGCCGGCAACCAGACGAGAAGAAAGACCTTCACCGTTTCGGCGGCAGCGACAAAGGCAACATTCGGCGCCGTCAGCGACACATGATGAAAGACACCCGGATGCCACTGAATCCATACAAATATAAAATAGACTGAAAAGATCGCAGCCAGCATATAAAGTGGAAAGCCGGTTGCTGGATTGATGTTATCGGGTTGAAATCGACTCGTAATTGCCTGCTTCATACTTCCATTCAAGCTATCGAAAGCTGATCCGAAATCGACGTATATCGCCATGATGATGGAAAACTGATCACGAGCCCGCTCAAGTGCCGAGCATGTATCGAGGAGTAATTTCTCATCATTCTTACGCGATGGAAACTTATCGCCGCCATCCCCCGACCGTTCTATCGGCTTCAGCAGACTCTCGAACAGGGCCAGCGCCTCTTCTGCCTCGTCCCGAACCGCTTTTTCGTATTCATCCAGTTTTCGCCGTATCTCCCCATCAGACCATTGTAGATTTTCTTTGTAGGACCAATCGACGACCTCACGGAGATTGTTGCGCAGGTTGACATAACCCGCGAGTTTCGGCCCCAGAACTCTCTTGACCCAAGGAGGAATCGACTCGAGCGCCTTTTCATCGACGATCGGGGCGCCGTCAATCAGCGTCCTGATTCTGATGGCCTTTCCCCTCAGCCGGGTCGGGATGCCGACGACTTCATGCGCAAACCGCCGCAGCATGTTCTCAGCCGGGATAAGCGGATTGAGCAGAGGCGCCAGACCGGCAATGCCAGCAGCCAGAAGGAGCGGCCAGCGCCAGGACGTGAACTCGACCGAACCGACGCTGACCTGCAAGCCAGAAACATTTATCTGCGAGGCCAGCTGAAAAATAACCCGACCGAAAAAGGACAGCGCAGCATAGATAAAGATGAGCAATATGCAATATATGACATATGCTCTCCTCAGGGATTCGCTATCCTTGAGACTCCAGATGTTGAGATTCTTGAAATCTCGAAAAGCATCCGTATTGACGTCATAGCTTGGCTCTGCAAAGCGTTTCCAAGCGAATGCGCAGATTAACACACCGCCAACCAAAAAGGCCGCCACGAAGTGCCAGGAGACTTCTATTCCGACAAAGGGGAAGTCCCTTTGTGCCTCCGGCGTCAATGCAGTGTATTGCCAAAGTGTTGTCGGAACGCTTTCCGGCCAATACGCAGAGTTCGTGCCCAATTGCGCAGCCTCCTCAACGCAACACTCACAACCGCGGACGCGCAATACTGAGCATGCAGCGTCTCGCGGCATTCGCAATCGCCGTCAGCCATCAATGATGCACTGAAGTCTTCACAAGGCCAGCGACAAAAACCTAGGTCAGTCGAGAGAGCTCAAGCGCCAGAATACCCGCACGAAGCCGGCCCATAAAAGCTTTGAAGGCGGCAGACCTTGTTCGAAACGGATGCAGTTCGACCTTGCCATCTAATGATGGCCGACCTAACACTTGTGCTGCTGCGGATTGCAAGTATCGGCCTGAGCGCCTTGGACGCCAAATGATACAGGCGTCAGCAGCAGCGCGAGAACTGCGATAGCTAGCAAATACTTCATGATTGACCTCCGAAACTCAAGTCAGGCCTTATGGAAGCATGCTATCAAAACCGATAAAACATACACCTGCTGCGAGCGCCATGCAACTACCACAATTGCGTTAGCCAACATGGCGATGCCCAGTTGATTCGCCGTGGCGAGATTCGTACTTCACCTAAGTCTTGTCGTTACGCGCGAGCTCGCGAAGGCGCTCGGCAAGATAGCTGCCGGCCGTATAGCGCTCCGACAGAACCACATCCGGTCGCGGCTGCAGGAACAGCGGGATCGATACGCGGGACTTGAAGCGCGAGTCGCCGGCCGGGTTGACGACGCGATGCGTCGTCGACGCATAGTAGGCGCCTGACGCCTCCTGCAGCATGTCTCCGACATTGATGACGAGCATGCCGAAATCGAACGGCACGTCGACCCATTCACCTTCGCCATTGAGGATCTGAAGCCCGCGCTCGTTGGCCGCCGGCAGGATCGTCAGGAGATTGATGTCTTCATGCGCTGCGGCACGGATTGCATCCGGGTCCTCCTCGCCGGTCAGCGGCGGGTAGCGCAGGATGCGGAACAGCGTCCCCTCGCTGCCGCGCATCATCTCGGGCAGCGGAACCGAGAATTTCGCCTTGACCTCGGCCGGCGTGTTGTCGTCGACCCAGGTCAGCAATTCCTCGGCGAGATCATGCGCCAGACCGAAATAACGCCGCGCCGCATCGGAGACCTCGTCCGGGTAACGGCCCCACGAATAGAGGTGGAAATATTCCTTGAGGTCGCGCTTCTTGCCGCCCTTCGCCGTTTCAGCCTTGGCCGGCGGGAAGAAGCCGTCATGCTTCTCGCCAACGAGATATTTGTGCTTGGCCTCGCTGTCGAAGAAGTCGAGCCATTCGGAATAGATCTGTTCGACAAGCGGCTGCGGGATCGGATGGTTGGTCAGAACGCCGAAGCCGGTCCGGCGGAGCGACTCGGCGAAAAGCGCCGGCGCATTGGGATCACGATAATCGACGACGATGATGCCGCTTTCATGCGGCACCGCATCCCGCTTCGCATCGAACGCAGTCATGGTGGTCCTCTCTGTTTTTGGCCGCGGCAAGCGCCGCTGCTTTGACGTCATCATGAACCCGAAGCCGCGAGCGAGGCAATCCAGTTGCGCAGCGGCGGTCTCCGCCTGCCTAATTTCGCGGCAGATGCTGCCTTCTGTGCCGCGTCATCCCGACATCATCGGGACATCGGATTGGCACTAGCCAAGAGTGAGCGCGTTATGTGCAATATCGTGAGACGATTTGGCGAGGATCAAACCGGACGGACAGAAGGCACGGCTTTTGGCACAGTGCTTGCCGGATTGATCGGGAACGCAGGGGAGTAAGGGCGGGAATGGGCGTTGCCTTCGACGAGATGGGCGCAAGCGGTGATGGCTGCCGGCCAGGCTATGAAGTCCTGAAGCGCTGGCTGGACTCGACTCCACCCGATCTTCTGGTGACGCGGCGCGCCGAGGCGGAACTCCTGTTCCGTCGCATCGGCATCACCTTCAACGTTTACGGCGATGATGCGGGTGAAGAGCGGCTCATCCCGTTCGACATCATTCCGCGCATCCTGACCAAGCCGGAATGGACCACTCTCGCGCGCGGGCTCGAGCAGCGGACCAAGGCGCTCAACGCCTTCCTCGCCGACATCTATTCGAAGGGCGAGATTCTGCGCGCCGGCCATGTGCCGGACGACCTTGTCTATCGCAATCCTTATTATCGTCCCGAAATGGCCGGGCTGAAGCTGGCGCACGACATCTATGTGATGATCGCCGGCATCGACATTGTCCGCGTCGATCCCGAAACCTTCTACGTCCTCGAGGACAATGCCCGCACGCCCTCCGGAGTCTCCTACATGCTGGAGAACCGTGAGGTCATGATGCGGTTGTTCCCGGATCTCTTCGCGGAGCAGCGGATCGCCCCGGTCGAGAATTATCCTGACGCCCTGCTGGCGACGCTCAAATCCGTCGCTCCGCGCTCGGCCTCGTCAGACCCGACGGTCGCCCTGCTGACGCCGGGCCCCTATAACAGCGCCTTCTACGAACATTCCTTCCTTGCCGACAAGCTGGGCATCGAACTGGTCGAGGGCCGCGACCTGCAGGTGCGCGACAATGTCGTCTACATGCGCACCACCGAAGGGCCGAAGCGCGTCGACGTCCTCTATCGCCGCCTCGACGACGATTTCCTCGACCCCCTCACCTTCCGCCCGGATTCGGCGCTCGGCGTGCCGGGCCTGATGAACGCCTACCGCGCGGGCAATATCACGCTGTCAAACGCGGTCGGCACAGGCGTTGCCGACGACAAGGCCGTCTATTCCTACATGCCGGAAATCGTCCGCTTCTATCTCGGCGAAGAGCCGATCCTGAAGAACGTCCCGACCTGGCGCTGCCGTGAGCCCGACGCGCTCAAATATGTGCTCGACCACCTGCCCGAGATGGTGGTGAAGGAAGTCGCCGGCTCTGGTGGCTATGGCATGCTGATCGGCCCTGCCGCCGACAAGAAGATGATCGCCGACTTCGCCGCCAAGCTGAAGGCAAACCCCGACGACTTCATTGCCCAGCCGACCCTGGCGCTGTCGACCTCGCCGACCTTCGTCGAGTCCGGTATCGCGCCGCGCCATGTCGATCTCCGCCCCTTCGTCCTTTCGGGTGGCGACAAGGTCCGCATCGTGCCGGGCGGCCTCACGCGCGTCGCGCTCAAGGAAGGCTCGCTCGTCGTGAATTCGAGCCAGGGCGGCGGCACCAAGGACACATGGGTGCTCGATGCGTAGCGCAGGTAAGGCCGTCGGCTTGCCATTTCGCGCAGGCGCGAGAAGGTTCCAGGCCTTCGATCTTCATCGATCTTGGCAGCCAGCGCCCCCTCTCCCGCTTGCGGGAGAAGGCCGGGGTGAGGGCTCTTCTTTCCGGAGTTTCCACCCGTGCTGAGCCGTACCGCCGACAATCTGTTCTGGCTCGCCCGTTATGTGGAGCGCGCCGAAAACACCGCGCGCATCGTCGATGCCGCCAATCGGCTGGCAGCGATGCCGATCGCCTATGCCGGCGAGTCGAACGAATGGGAATCGGCCGTCGCCGCCACCGGAACGCTCGGCCTGTTCAAATCGCTCGGTAAGGAGGCGACGGCGGAGAACGTCGTCGAATTCCTCGCCCTTTCACCGGAAAACCCGTCCTCGATCCGCTCCTGCCTTGAACGCGCTCGCGTCAACGCCCGCACGGTTCGCACCGCGCTGACCGGCGAGATGTGGGAGGCGATCAACGGCGCCTGGCTAGGCCTGCGCGATTTCGACCGCCTCGCCGGCGACCGGCTGAAGCTCAATGCCTTCCTGACCTATGTGAAGGAGGCGTCGCTCCGCTTCGATGGCTCGGCTTATCGGACGATGTTGCGCAATGACGCCTTCTTCTTTTCGGGCCTCGGCAGCTTCATCGAGCGGGCCGACAACACCGCACGCATCCTCGACGTCAAATATCACCTGCTGCTGCCGGAGCATGAGAGCGTCGGCGGCGGTCTCGACTTCTTCCAGTGGTCGTCGATCCTGCGCTCGGTCTCAGCCAACACGGCCTATCACTGGGTCTATCGCGAAAGCGTCAAGCCGTGGCTCGTTGCCGACCTGCTGGTGCTGAACGAGCAGCTGCCCCGTTCGCTTTCCGCCTGCTATGCGCGGATCTGCGAATTCCTTGATGAGCTCTCGCTCGCCTATGGCCGCCAAGGACCTGCCCAGCGCGTCGCCCGCTCGACCCGCAACCGGCTGCAGAACGCGACGCTGGACGAGGTGTTCCAGGGCGGGCTGCACGAGTTCCTGACGGAGCTGATCGGCGAGAACACGCGTCTCGGCCAGGCCATCACCGACCAGTATCTCGCCTGAGGATCCTGACATGCGCCTCAGGATCGTCCACGAAACCGTCTATGCCTTCGATCCGCCGGCCACCGGCGCGATCCAGACCCTGCGCCTGACGCCGCGCGGCCATGACGGCCAGTTCGTCGTCAACTGGCGTATCGAGGTCGATCACGACTGCCGCCTCGCCGGCGTCCTCGATCCCTTCGGCAATATGGTTCAATCCTTCACCACCGAGGGCAAGCTCGACGGGCTCACCATCACGGCGCTCGGCGAAGTCGAAACGCATGACATGGCCGGCATGGTGCGCGGGCAGTCGGAACGCTTCCCCATTGCCGTGTTCCTGCGCGACACGCCGCTGACGCAATCGGACGCCGCGATCCGCTCGTTCGCCCAAGCGATCGACGCCGCCGCGCCCAGCGATCCCTTGTCGCGCATGCATGCGCTGATGGATGGTCTGCACGACGAGATCACGCCCGGCGAGGTGTCTGACGAGGCGGCGATCGCGACCTTCGCTGCCAAGACGGGGGATCCCCGCGCCATGGCGCATGTCTTCATCGCCGCTGCGCGTCACCTCGACATTCCCGCGCGCTATGCCAGCGGCTATCTCTATCGTCCGGAGGCGTCCGAGCCGGCACAGGCCGAGCACGGCTGGGCCGAAGCTTTCATCGACGGTGTCGGCTGGATCGGCTTCGACCCCTCGACCAATCTCTGCCCGACCGATTCGTATGTACGCCTCGCGATCGGCCTCGATCGGGTCGCCGCGGCGCCTGTGCGCGGCGCCGCCTATGGCGATTGGAGCGCGGTTCCCAAGGTCTCGATCCGCGTTTCCGAAGCCGGTGCGGCAAAGTAGCGGTGATGTCGGCGCCATAGCGCTTGCGACTCGTGCCGTGAGTGTCGACAATCCGGCGCCCCGGACGGAGACGATATGCGGCCATGACCTATTGCGTTGGAATTCTCGTGCGCGAGGGTCTCGTCATGATCGCCGACACCCGGACGAACGCCGGGCTCGACAACATCGCGACCTTCCGCAAGCTGCACCTTTTCCAGAAGGAGGGTGACCGCGTCATCGCGATCGCCACAGCCGGCAATCTCGCCGTCAGCCAGTCGGTGCTCAACCTGCTCAGCGAGGGTATCAAGAACCCCGAGACCGGCGAGATCGAAACGATCTATTCGATCCCGAGCATGTTCAAGGTGGCGCAGTTCGTCGGCCGCGCCATTCGCGAGGTCTATCGCATCCACGGCAAGTCGATGGAGCAGCAGGCGGCGAGCTTCGACGTGACCATGCTGCTCGGCGGTCAGGTGAAGGGCGGCCGTCTCAGGCTGTTCATGATCTATTCGGCCGGCAATTTCATCGAGGCGACGAGCGACACACCCTATCTGCAGATCGGCGAGCACAAATATGGCAAGCCGATCCTCGATCGCGCGGTCACGAGCGAGACCAGCCTTCAGGAGGCCCTGAAGCTCGGCCTCGTCTCGATGGATTCGACCATCCGCTCCAATCTCGGCGTCGGCATGCCGGTCGATGTCGCCACGATCCGTCGCGACGCGATCGAAGTCGACGTCCTGCACCGGATCGATCGCAACGACGAATATTTCCTCGATCTGCGTGAGCGCTGGTCAGCGGCGCTGCGTGCCGCGCATCAGGCGATCCCTGCCCCGCCCTATGGTCGGGACTGATCTAGGCACGCCGACCCATCATGAAATCGGGTTGCCGGCCCAAGGCCGGCAACCCGATCCGTCCGGTGCCGTGCAAGGGGAGGAACCTGCGGCGCCGGCAGTCTAGTTGAGCGCGTATTCCGAAGAAGCGATCCGCATCTCGGCGGCGCTGATGACGCCATGATGCGCAACCTTGACCGAATGCAGAGGCCCCTCGATCTCCCGCTTCCAGAAATCAAGGAAGCGATTGAGCTCGGGAAATTTCGGGGCGAGATCGTAATCCTGCCAGACATAGCTTTGCAGAAGCGCAGGATGATCGGGCAGGCGATAGAGAATATGGGCCGTGGTCAAGCCGTAGCCCTGAAGCTGACGCAACAACGATGAAGGCATGGACACCTCGACATTGCGATTTCACGACGTCCTGGGAGGGACACTGAAATCGTGTCGCAGGGGGGCCTTGAATTCAACCACACATTCGACGATTGTTCATCTGAATCAATATTTTAGCAGCATAGACGGCTGAGTGCTGCCAGACGGCAGGTGAACCCCAGGTTTGCCGCAGCACGCGCCTTCCGCTTGTCTTTGCGCCGAGTACCGGCTTGCGCCGCCCGGTCGGGCAGCCAAACTAGGGCGCGTCCGGCCGCAACCGTCCGCCGGCGGCCGCAACGGCCTCCGGCGTGTCGAGGTCTCGAGCCACGCCCTCCCCGGCCGCAATCTCGATGATCTCCGCTGCGTGCATCGCAATGAGATCGCGAGCGCCTTTGTCGCCCTGGATCGCCATCAGCGCCGCGAAGAACCGGCGCGGCCACAGCACGGGATTGCCGCGGCGGCCCTCATAAACCGGCGCGATGATTGCGGTGCCGCCGCACGCCTCGAAAGCACCGATGATCCGGTCAATGGTCTCGGCATCCACGAAGGGCATGTCGCCGAGGAGGATCAGCGCGCCATCGACGTCCACCCCGATGAAAGCGATGCCGGCCCGGAGCGATGTCGACATCCCCCGAGCGAAATCCGGATTGTGCACCTCAGCCATATTCAGTCCGGCAAGCGCTGCCGTTATGGCCTCGCGTCGATGACCGGTGACAACGATGATCGACGAAGCGCGGCTCGCCGTCACTCCTTCGGCGACACGCCGGATGAGGCTGACCCCGTCGATCTCGGCGAGCAGCTTGTTGGGGCCGCCCATGCGCCGCCCCTCGCCGGCTGCGAGGATGACGGCTGCGACGCCGCTCACGCGCTCGCCCCACGGCGGCGGAGCGCCTCGACCACCTCGGCCAGGATCGCGACCGCGATCTCGGCCGGCGATTGCGCGCCGATATCGAGCCCGATCGGCGCACGGATACGCGCTGCCTGAGCAGGTTCGATGCCAAGCAGCGCGAGCCGATCGAGCCGCTTTGCATGCGTCTTGCGGCTGCCGAGTGCGCCAACATAGAAGCAGCCCGCCCGCAGCGCATCTGCCAGCGGCTGGTCATCGATCCTGGGATCGTGCGTCACGGCCGCCAGAGCCGTGAAGGCATCAAGCGGCGCTTTCGCCAACACCTCCTCGGGCCAGGCAGCAAAGAGTCGCGCCCCGGGGAAACGACCGGCGGACGCAAAAGCCGTGCGCGGATCGATGACCGTGACGTCGAGCCCTGCAATCTCGGCCATCGGCGCCAACGCCTGGGCGATATGAACCGCGCCGATGACGACAAGGCGTGGAGGCGGCAGCCGAACCGTCAGCATCACGCGTTCCGACGCCGTCGCAATGAGACCCGAACGGCCGGATCGGAAACGCGCGATAAGTTCCTCGCCCAGCGGGTCGCTCACAAGCGCGTCCGTCTCGAAGACCACGCGGCCGACGCCGCTCTCAAGATCAGTGACGAGAATGGCAGCGCGACGTTCACGGCCGGCCTCAGCGAGAGCAGCAAGCACGGGCGCACGCATCAGACGACGGTCTCGACATAGATGGCGATGCGGCCTCCGCAGGAAAGCCCGACCTGCCAGGCCGTCTCGTCGGCAACGCCGAATTCGAGGAGCCGTGGGCGCCCGCTCGCGATCACATCCGCCGCCTCGACCACGACCGCGCCCTCGACGCAGCCGCCGGAGACCGAGCCTTCGAAGGCGCCGTCGGCATCCACGACCAGTTGGCTGCCGACCGGCCGCGGCGCCGATCCCCAGGTCTCGATCACGGTCGCGATCGCAATGCGTCGCCCCTTCTGCAGCCATTGCTCAGCAATGGCGATCACGTCGCGGTCGGCCGGCGTGTCGGACTGGGTTCTGGACATCAAATGCTCCGCTTCCGCGACAAGGAGGTATCGATCGTCGTCGATTGAGGTAGTCGCAGCGCCATATGGGGGGCCCAGTCGGGGCATGTTCGAACCGCCGTCTCGGTTATATAGGTTGACGCCGACCCCGACCATGATGAGATGATTCCGACCGGCGAAACGCCATGGCGGAATCGGGGCAGCGGCAAGGACAGGGTAATGCCACGCATTGCGATGGACGATGGGATTGAACTCTATGTCGAGGCCGATCCGGATAACGGTAAACCGCCGCTGCTTTTCCTGAACGCGCTGGGCGCCGACCACACGATGTGGGACGGACAGATGCCGCGGTTTCGCGAGCATTTCCGCGTTGTCCGCTTCGACGATCGCGGCCACGGCCAGTCGGAGCCGCCCGAAACCCCCTACACGATCGACCGGCTGGGGCGCGATGCCCGCGGCGTCCTGGAGGCGCTCGGCATTGATGTGGCGCATGTCGTAGGACTGTCGAAGGGGGGCATGACGGCGGCATGGCTCGGAATCAACGCTGCCGAGCATGTGGAGAAGCTCGTGATCATCTCGTCCTCGCCGCATCTGGCGCCGCGCGAGGTCTGGGAAGGTCGAGCCCAGACGGCCCGCAATGAAGGCGTCGAGGCTCTGGTCGACGCTGTGGTGGGGCGCTGGTTCACCGAGGCGTTCCGCACCCGCCATCCGGAGGTTTGCGCGCGCATCAGGGCGATGATCCTGACGGCCTCGGACGAGGGCTATGCCGCCTGCTGCGAAGCGCTGGCGGAGATGGACCTTCGTGACGACCTCGAACTCATCCCCGTTCCGACGCTCGCCATCTGCGGCGATTCGGATGCGGCGACGCCGATCGCCAAGACGCGGGAATGGGTATCCTCGATCGAGGGCGCGCGCCTCGAAGTGATCGGCAAGGCTGCCCATCTCGTCAATGTCGAGCAAAGCGCTGCCTTCGACGATCTGGTGCTGGATTTTCTTCTGAAGTAGCCAAGCCCTCGACGTCGCCGCGGCACTCTCAAGCCGGCGGCGCCGCCTCGTGCATCCGGACATCGGGATGGACGTGAAGGAGATAGGGCGAGAGTGCGTGCCGCTTTGGCAGGCCCATCACATGCCAGACCACCTGATAGGCCGCCTGCCAAGCTTCTTCCGAGCTCGGCCCCTGCGTATCCGTGTCGCCAATGAAATTCACCAGCACCAGCCAGGCATCGACGCCGTGCTGGCGCAGGAAGTCGAGATAGGCGAGACGGTTGGCGAGCTGATAGAAGTGCCCAGTCCAGGGCGCCCGCTGCGGGGACGCCTTGAGCCGGGTCGCGAGCTCCTCGAAAACGGCGTCGACCCGCACACGCGTTGCCTCGCCGACGGCCGTCGCCGGCGAGAACAGTTCAGCGATCTGCGCTTTCGCCTCGACGAGCACGACGGCGCCGGTGTCGGTCTTCCCGAGCGCGTCCCATTGCGGCCCGCGCGCCGGCCAGAAATTCTGCAGCGCGTCGGCAAGATGCAGTTGCCCCAGCAAGCCGAGACAGGCTTCGTCGCGGTATTCCGCATAGGCATCGGCAGCAAGTGGTGAATGCCAGCGGAGGTCATTTCCGCCCGTTGCAGCGAGGATGGGCGCGCCAAGCGCCGGCCATTGCTCGGCGACAGCGCGCTGAATCCATTTGAGGCTGCCTCGGCGGCCTTGCGGCTGTTCAATCCTCATGACCAGCAACAATAGAGCGACGCCCCGGCCGAGACCAGCCGCCAGCCGTGATGAACTGCCAAAATATAAGGGACCCGCATGATCGTCCCGTTTTGCACGGTCCGCGAATTGACCGGCTGCGCCCCCGCCTCCTAATTGTTGGCCATCTTGCAACGGAGGTGATTCGATCATGGCGGGGCGATCGGACAAGCGATCCTCACGGAGCGGGCCGACTCGGCGCGCATTTGGCTTCGGCGCCGCTGCGATGGCTCTCGTCCCTGCTGCTGCGAGCGCGGCCGAAGTGGAAGATGGCGCCGACATGAAGCCCGGCGACTTCACCTGGCACCCCGACCGGTCGCCGAATGGACCGGTTGCGATCGTCGTTTCGATCCCGAATCAGATGGTGTTCGTCTATCGCAACGGCATCCGCATCGGCGTTTCGACCTGTTCGACGGGCAAGGCTGGCCACGACACGCCGACCGGCGTCTTCACCATCCTGCAGAAGGACCGCACGCACCATTCGAGCCTCTACAACGAGGCTTCGATGCCGAACACAGAGCGGCTCACATGGTCTGGCGTGGCGCTGCATGCGGGCGGCCTGCCCGGCTATCCTTCCTCGCATGGCTGCGTGCACCTGCCGCTGGCCTTCTCGTCGCTTCTCTACAGCGTCACGACGCTGGGAACGCCGGTGATCATCGCCGGTGCGCATGACGAACCGGTCGATGTCGGCCGCGACGGCCTCGTGCTCGCCGATATCGTCGCCGAGGAAGCCCGGACCGCTGCCGCCGTTGCCGAGCCGCATGGCGCATCAGCGGCGGCTCCCGAGGAGGCCGTGTCGATCATCGTCTCCAGCGCGGACAAGAGAATCCTCGTGCTCGTCAATGGCGTCACCGCGGCCGATGGTCCGGCGCATTTCGATTTTCCGGACAAGCCGCTCGGCTCCTATACCTTCGTGCTCAACCGCTCGGATTCGCCCACCGGCGACCTGCGCTGGCACGCGATCGGCTTCGATCGGGACAGCGCTGCGGCCGCCGATGCGCAGGGCACGTTGTTCCGCATTCACGCCGATCCGAAGGTGACCGCGACGATCCAGTCGCTGATGAAGCCCGGCGACGTGCTCGTCACCACCGACCTGCCGCTCCATCCGGACGCGACTGGCAAGGATCTCGTCGTGATGAATTCGGCAATCAGCTGACCAAGCGCCGGAAGGTCGCTTTGTCATCGACCGGGTCTGCCGGTAAGGTTGGCGGATGAGGATTGAGACAGACCCCGGCGCCCTGACCACCGAAGCGCTTGCCGCGCTGATCGAATGGTATCAGGCCAACGGCGTCGATACGGCGATCGACGAGGTTGCGATCGATCGTTTCGCCGCGCCGCCGCCCGAGCCGGCCTCTGCCCCCGTACCGCTCCCGGCCTTCGAATCATCCACGGCTGACGCGGCGGCATTCTCGGCCCGTTCGCCGGCCGCCGCGACGGGCTTCGCCCCTGCCCCGCAACGCGCGCCTGAAACGCCGGATGCCGATATCGAGGCGGCACGGATCGCTGCGTCGTCGGCGCAGACGCTGGACGAGCTGCGCGAGACGCTCGGCCGCTTCGAGGGCTGCTCCCTCCGCCTCACGGCCCGCTCGCTGGTATTCGCCGACGGCAACCCGGCTGCCCGCGTCATGTTGGTCGGCGAGGCACCCGGCCGCGAGGAGGACCTGCAGGGCGTGCCCTTTGTCGGCAGGTCGGGTCAGTTGCTCGACCGCATGCTCGCCGCCATAGGGCTTGATCGCGACGCGGTCTACATCGCCAATGTCGTGCCCTGGCGGCCGCCGGGCAACCGCACCCCGACGCCCGAAGAGACGGCGATCTGCCGGCCCTTCGTCAGGCGTCAGATCGCTCTGGTCGACCCGGATTTTCTGATCTGCCTCGGCGGCGCGGCGGCCAAGGAACTGCTCGATACACGCGAGGGAATACTGCGCCTGCGCGGGCAATGGCTGGGTTTCGATACGGGCGCGCGGACGATCCGCGCCATGGCGACGCTTCATCCAGCCTATCTGCTGCGCCAGCCGCTGCAGAAGCGACTCGTCTGGCGCGATCTTCTGGCGTTGAAAGCAGCCCTCGACGCTGAAAAACGCTGAAAGCTTGGGGTATCCGAGCGTTGAGCGTTGTGGTGACGAGATATTCACCATGACGCGCCATGATTTCGACATGGCACCGGGCAACAAGGTTGCCGAAGCAAATCCCGCGTCGCGGCCCCTCGGCATCCTCGATCATCATGGCATCGCAGCTCGTTCCCGTCGCCGCGCTCCTCATGGGATCGGCCCTTCTCCTCGTCGCTGGCGGGCTGCATGGATTGCTCCTTCCCATCCGCGGCTCGATCGAGGGTTTCACGACCGCCGAACTCGGCCTGATCGGCACGGGCTGGGCCATCGGCTTCGTCGCGGGCTGCCTGGTCGTGCCGCGCATCGTCCGACGCGTCGGCCATGTCCGCGCCTATGGCGTGATGGCCTCGATTGCCAGCGTCGTGATCCTGCTGAACCTTCTCTATGTCTCTCCCGTCGCCTGGATCACGCTCAGGGCCTTTTCCGGCTTCTGCTTCGCCGGCGCGGCGATGATCGTCGAAAGCTGGCTCAACGAGCGGGCGACGCGCGAGAACCGCGGCACGATCTTCTCGGTCTATCAGATGGTGAATTTCGCCGCCTCAACGGCCGGACAGCTGCTGATCACCACGGGTTCGACCCAGGGCTACGAGTTTTTCGTTCTTGGCGCGATCTTCTATTCGCTGGCTATCCTGCCTTCGGCCCTTTCGACGGCGCAGACGCCGCGCCCGCTCAAGACCACCAAACTCGACCTTCGCCGCCTGTTCGTGAACTCCCCCGTCTCGGCGGTGGGCTGCTTCATCATCGGCATGGTCAACGGCGCCTTCGGCACGCTCGGCGCGGTCTACGGACAGAAGATCGGCCTGCCGACCAGCGCGATCGCGCTCCTGATGAGTGGCGCCGTGCTCGGGGGCGCGATCACGCAGGTCCCGCTCGGCCGCCTCTCAGACAGGATCGACCGCCGCTATGTCCTGATCGGCGTTTCGTTCGCCGCCATCGTCATGAGCGGAACGATCAGCCTCCTCAATCCGAACAGCGCCATGGTGGTCATCGCGCTGGTCGCCGGATTTGGTGGCATGATCTATCCGATGTACGGCCTCGCCGTCGCCCACGCCAACGACTATGCCGCGCCCGATGATTTCGTGAAGATCGCCAGCGGCCTGCTGCTGATGTCCGGCATCGGCACCATGATCGGCCCGATCATCGCCGCCTTTGCGATGGAATGGATCGGGCCGCAGGGCCTGTTCACCTTCTGCGGGCTGATGCATGCCAGCCTCATCGCTTATATTTTCTTCCGCCTGGCCCGCCGGCCCGCTGTCGCCGACGTGCCGCGCGACGCCTATCAGCCGGTGCCGCCGCTTCGCGACGCGACGCCCGAGACGATCGCACTCGACCCGCGCGCCTCGGAAGCAAAGCAGACTCCCGTCTGATTTATCAATCCCTTGCTGGCAGCGGCGGATTCAATCTCTAAGCGCCGTTGCTGGCGCTTGCCGTTCGCGATGCATCGTCAGCCCGGTCATCCGCCGCAGCGATCGGCTCGGCGGACGATAAGGGTTTGCGCGCCTTGGCGCGTCCGAACGGATCAGTCCTGAAATGAGCTGAGCCGAGGCGTCGCCACCTCGCCGGGCGCAATGTCCGAGACCTGCCGGCCGCCCCTGTCAGTCCCAGAAACGAACATAGTCTCGGGCTTTTTATTCACACCCCGAAACATCCGTCGCGGCACGCCGGTCGGTGCTGTTGTTTTGTGCGTGCCGAATTGCTAAGCCAAAGGATCAACGAGAGGCCGACCGCACGGTACGAGCCTCCGGCAAAAAGCGCGCTGCACCGGGGAACTTTCGCAGATGGAAATCTTCCTACAGCAATTGATCAATGGGATTACGCTTGGCTCGATCTACGGGCTGATCGCAATCGGCTACACGATGGTGTTCGGCATCATCGGCATGGTGAATTTTGCCCATGGCGACGTCTTCATGGTGTCCGCCTTCATCGCCATGATCTTTTTTCTGCTGTTCACGACCGTTCTCGGCGTGTCCTCCGTGATCATGGCCCTGATCGCGGTGATGATCATCGCGATGGTCCTGACTGGCCTGCTCAACTGGGCGATCGAACGTGTCGCCTATAGGCCGCTGCGGGGCTCCTTCCGCCTTGCGCCACTGATTTCCGCGATCGGCATGTCGATCGTGCTGTCGAACTTCATCCAGGTCGCCCAGGGGCCGCGCAACAAGCCGCTGCCACCAGTCCTGTCCGGCACGATCACGCTGATGGAACGCAACAACTTCGCAGCCACTATCTCCTACAAGCAGATCCTGATCTGGGTGGTGACGGCGGTCCTTCTGGCCGGCTTCTGGTATGTCGTGCAGAAGACGCCGCTTGGCCGCGCCCAGCGCGCCTGCGAGCAGGACCGCAAGATGGCCGCGCTGCTCGGCGTCAATGTCGATCGCACGATCTCCCTGACCTTCGTGATGGGCGCGGCGCTCGCGGCCGTCGCCGGCACGCTCTACCTCACCTATTACGGCGTCGTGAACTTCTCGGACGGCTTCACGCCAGGCGTCAAGGCGTTCACGGCCGCGGTGCTCGGCGGCATCGGCTCGCTGCCCGGCGCTGTGCTCGGCGGCCTCCTGATCGGCCTCATCGAGACATTCTGGTCGGGCTATTTCTCGATCGACTACAAGGATGTCGCCGCCTTCTCGATCCTCGCCATCGTGCTGATCTTCATGCCGCAGGGCCTGCTCGGCCGACCGGAAGTCGAGAAGGTCTGACCATGGCAGCGGCAAAAACGACGTCCGGCCCCGGCGGTTCGATCGCCGGCGCCGCACGCGACGCTATTCTTGCGGGAGTCGTGGCCCTTGGCATTTTCGGCCCGCTGGTCGGTCTCAAGACCGAGCAGAACATGCAGAACGAACTCGTCATCACGACGCGGTGGGGCCTGGTGGCCATCATCGTCGGCATCGTGATCGCCGGACGCTTCCTGCTGACGACGACGATCTGGCCGGCCATGACGCGCAACAAGATGCGCGACAAGCCGGCCGCCACGGCAGGCGAAGTCGCCTTTCGCGCCAGGCTGGCGCGCTGGTTCGCTCCAACCGGGCTCGTCTTCCTGTTCATCTATCCGGCGCTCATGGTCTATTTCCTGGGCTTCCAGGGCTCGCTGAAATGGGTCGATAATTTCGGCATCCAGATCCTGATCTATGTGATGCTCGGCTGGGGTCTCAATATCGTCGTCGGCCTCGCCGGCCTGCTCGATCTCGGCTATGTCGCCTTCTATGCCGTCGGTGCCTATTCCTATGCGCTGCTCGCGACGCATTTCGGCCTGTCGTTCTGGCTGCTGCTACCGCTGGCAGGAACGCTCGCCGCGCTCTGGGGCATCATGCTGGGCTTCCCGGTCCTGCGCCTCAGAGGCGATTATCTGGCCATCGTGACGCTCGCTTTCGGCGAGATCATCCGTCTGGTGCTGATCAATTTCCGCGAGCTGACCAACGGTTCGGCCGGCATCTCTTCCATCCCGAAAATCACATTCTTCGGGCTCTACTCATTCGATCTCTCGGCGCCGAACAATTTCGCCAAGGTGTTCGACCTGCCGATGTCGAGCGCCTATTACAAGATCTTCCTCTACTACCTGATCCTCCTCCTGGCGCTGCTGACCGCCTTTGTCACGCTGCGGCTGCGCAAACTGCCCGTCGGCCGGGCCTGGGAGGCGCTGCGCGAGGATGAGATCGCCTGCCGCTCGCTCGGCATCAACACGACGAACACCAAGCTGACCGCTTTTGCGCTCGGCGCGATGTTCGGCGGCTTTGCCGGTTCGTTCTTCGCGGCGCGGCAGGGCTTTGTCAGCCCCGAGAGCTTCACCTTCATGGAATCCGCCGTGATCGTCGCCATCGTCGTGCTCGGCGGCATGGGCTCGATGATCGGCGTCGCCCTCGCAGCGGTGGCGATGATCGGCGGCACGGAGCTGCTGCGCGAACTCGACTTCCTGAAAGCGGTGTTTGGCGAGGGCTTCGATCCCGATCAGTTTCGCATGCTGATCTTCGGCCTCGCGATGGTGCTGGTCATGATCTGGAAGCCGCGCGGCTTCGTTTCGGCCCGCGAACCGACCGTGTTCCTCAACGAGCGAAAATCGATCTCCGGCTCGTTCGTCAAGGAGGGCCACGGCTGATGTCGTCCGTCCTCTCAAGCGAGCCCGCGCCGCGCCGCTGGACCGCCGACCCCGTGCTCACCGTCGAGCATGTCCAGATGCGCTTTGGCGGCCTCGTCGCGGTCAATGATCTCTCCTTCGAGGTCGGCCGCGGCGACATCACCGCGCTGATCGGCCCGAACGGCGCCGGCAAGACGACGGTCTTCAACTGCATCACCGGCTTCTACAAGCCGACGCAGGGCATGCTGCTCCTGAAGCATGCGAAGGGCGACACATTCCTGCTGGAGCGAATGCCGGACTACCGCATTTCCGCCAAGGCCAGGGTGGCGCGGACGTTCCAGAACATCCGCCTGTTCTCGGGCATGACGGTGCTGGAGAACCTGCTCGTCGCCCAGCACAACCGCCTCATGCTTGCCTCGGGAATGACGATCCTCGGCGTGCTCGGCTTGCCCTCCTACAAACGCGCCGAGAAGGAATCGATCGAGGCTGCGAAGTTCTGGCTTGAAAAGACGGGGCTCACCGCGCGCGCCGATGATCCGGCCGGCGACCTCCCCTATGGCGCCCAGCGCCGGCTCGAGATCGCCCGTGCGATGTGCACGGAGCCGCAACTGCTCTGCCTCGATGAGCCCGCAGCAGGCCTCAATCCGCGTGAATCCGCCGAGCTCAATACATTGCTGCTCGACATCCGCAAGATGGGAACGACATCGATCCTCCTGATCGAGCACGACATGTCCGTCGTGATGGAGATCTCCGACCATGTCGTCGTGCTCGAATATGGCGTGAAGATCTCCGACGGCACGCCTTCCGAGGTCCGCAACGATCCACGCGTCATCGCTGCCTATCTCGGCGTCGATGACGAAGAGGTCGAGAAGGTCGAGGAACAGTTGGACGAACTCGCCGAAGGAACGACGCCATGACCGTCACGACGGCCACGCCGCTGCTCCAGGTGCGCGGCGCCAAGACCTATTACGGCAAGATCATCGCGCTGAAGGGCGTCGATATCGACGTCAACAAAGGCGAGATCGTCACGCTGATCGGCGCCAACGGCGCCGGCAAGTCGACGCTCATGATGACGATCTGCGGCAACCCGCGTGCGCGGGAGGGCCAGATCCTCTTCGAGGGCCGCGACATCACGCAGATGCCGACGCATGAGATCGCACGGCTTCGCATCGCCCAGTCGCCCGAAGGTCGCCGCATCTTCCCGCGCATGACGGTTCTCGAAAATCTCCAGATGGGCGCGGCGCTCGACAATCTGGCCTATTTCGACCAGGACGTGGAACGGATGTTCACGCTGTTCCCGCGCCTCAAGGAGCGGATCGGACAGCGCGGCGGGACGCTATCGGGCGGCGAGCAGCAGATGCTGGCGATCGCGCGCGCCCTGATGGCTCGTCCGAAGCTCCTGATGCTGGACGAGCCGTCGCTTGGTCTGGCGCCGCTGATCGTCAAGCAGATCTTCGACGCCATCGGCGAGCTGAACCGCAGCGAAGGGCTGACCGTCTTCCTCGTCGAGCAGAACGCCTATCACGCGCTGAGGCTCGCTCATCGCGGCTATGTCCTCGTCAACGGCTCCGTCACGATGTCCGGGCCGGGTCGCGAGCTGCTCGAAAAGCCGGAGATCCGCGCGGCCTATCTCGAGGGAGGCGCGCATTGACCGATCGTCTGCCCTCGGCCCCGGCCGCCGACCGCCTTGCCCTCCCGCCGTCCGCCGGCGTGGACAGACTTCGGGAGTGACGACGATGCAGGGCCTTCTCTACGAAGAACAATCGATCTTCATCTTCACCTTCGTCACGCTGATCCTAGGCGGCGCCGGCGCCTGGATGACCGGACGTGCCTGTGCTCACACCTGGCGGCCCTACCCGCCGCTGGTGGTCTATCTCGTGATTCTCTCGTTTGGCGTGCGCTTCATCCATTTCGCGCTTTTCGGCGGCACGCTCTTGTCGCTGCATTACTGGCTGATCGACCTGGCAATCCTCCTGGCCATCGGAACGATCGCCTATCGCTATACTTTGGCGGAACAGATGGTCGCCCAATATCACTGGCTTTATGAAAAATCGGGCGCCTTTTCATGGCGTGCGAAATAGCCTTTGCCAACGGACATAAGCTTTTGTGAAAGCAACGACTTACTGTTGGAGAAGGATCCAGAATCCGGGTGACAGGACCCGCAAAATCGGCAAGATGCCTGATCAAGGCGCGTTCAACATCCGCCGAAAACGCTCCAGAGCGAACTTCCAGTAACAACGGGAGACATCAATGAAGAAGTCCCTCATGTCCGGCCTCGTGCTTGCAGCGAGTCTGGCATTTTCCGGCGCCGCCCATGCCGATATCAAGATCGGCGTCGCTGGACCTCTGACCGGCGCCAATGCGGCGTTCGGCGCCCAGCTCCAGAAGGGCGCGGAGCAGGCCGTCGCCGACATCAACGCGAAGGGCGGCGTGCTGGGCCAGAAGCTGGTCGTCGAACTCGGCGATGACGTTTCGGACGCCAAGCAGGGCGTCTCGGTCGCCAACAAGTTCGTCGGCGATGGCGTGACCTTCGTCGTCGGCCACTTCAATTCGAGCGTGTCGATCCCGGCGTCCGAGGTCTATGCCGAAAACGGCATCCTGCAGATCACCCCGGCCTCGACCAACCCGACCTTCACCGAGCGCAGCCTGTGGAACACGTTCCGTACCTGCGGTCGTGACGATCAGCAGGGCGCGGTTGCCGGCAAGTACATTGCCGAAAACCTCAAGGGCAAGCCGGTCGCGATCATTCACGACAAGACGACCTACGGCCAGGGCCTCGCGGACGAGACCAAGAAGGCGCTCAACGCCGCTGGCGTGACGGAAGTCATGTATGAAGGCGTCAATGTCGGCGACAAAGACTTCTCGGCCCTCATCTCCAAGATGAAGGCCGCGGGCGTCGAGATCATCTATTGGGGCGGCCTGCACACCGAAGGCGGCCTGATCGTCCGCCAGTCGGCCGAACAAGGCCTCAAGGCGACCCTCTTCTCCGGCGATGGCATCGTCTCGAACGAGTTTGCGTCGATCGCCGGCCCGGCCGCCGAGGGCACGCTCAACACCTTCTCGCCCGATCCGCGCAATAACCCGATGGCAACCGCTGCTGTGAAGGAGTTCCGCGATGCCGGCTTCGAGCCGGAGGCCTACACGCTGTACTCGTACGCGTCCGTCCAGGTCATCGCTGACGCGATCACCAAGGCCGGCACTGCCGATCCGCAGAAGGTCGCCGAAGCCCTGAAGTCCGGTGGCCCGTTCGAAACCGTGATCGGCCCCCTCTCCTTCGACGCGAAGGGCGACCGCACGACGGCCGACTACGTCATGTGGATCTGGAAGAAGGGCGACGACGGCAAGATCACCAACGTCCCGATGTAATCACCGACGATCGATGCATCAGCGCCGGCCCCGATCTGGGGCCGGCGTTTTCATTTCGGCCGCGCTTGTGCATGATCGGCTATCCTCGATGGGCATGAGCATGAGACGGCTTCTTCTCACATTCCTTCTGGCGACGGCCTGCGCCGGTCTGGCCCGCGCCGATATCCGCATCGCGGTGATCGCGCCGCTGTCGGGCCCCTACCAGACGCTGGGCCAGGAGATCAAAGCCGGCGCTGCACGCGCCGTGGCGGATCTGAATGCCGCCGGCGGCATCGATGGCGAAAAGCTCCGCCTCGACATTGCCGACGACATCTGCCGCGCCGACATGACCGCGACCGCCGCCGCCAAGGCTGTCGCGCGCGGCGATGCCTTCGTCGTCGGCCATGTCTGTGCCGCGGAGGGCGATGCCGCCGCCGCCGTCTATGCCGACAAGGGCATCCTCGCGATCAGCCCGGCCATCACGGCGAACGACTTCACGGATCATCGACCCGCTCCATCGATCCTCCGCCTCGCCGCCCGCGACGATGCGCAAGGCGCTACTGCCGGCGCTTTCCTGGCGAAAGCCTATGGCAAGAAGCGGATCGCCGTCGTCAATGACGGCTCGCCCTATGGGAAGACGCTCGCCGAGGCCGTGGTGGCGGGGCTGAATACGGCCGGGATCAAGGAGGCGCGCAGCGACAGCTTCGAGCCTGGCGCCAAGGACTATGCCGGCCTCGTCGATGTCATGATCGATGACGACATCGGCGTGCTCTATGTCGCCGGCTATGACGGCGACGCGGCCTTGATCGCCTCGGCGCTAAAGGCACGCGGCTCGGATATCGTGCTGATGGGCGGAGATGCGCTGGCGACGAGCGAGTTCGGCAATGCCGCCGGGCCCGCCGCGAACGGCACGCTGATGACCTTTTTCACCGATTGGCGAAGCCACAAGCCGGCCGAGGCGGTAGCCGCCGCGTTCCGGGCCGACGATGTCGAGCCGCGCGGCTTCGTACTGCCGGCCTATGCCGCGGTGCAACTCTTCGCCGCCGCGCGCAAGGCGACCGGCTCTGCCAAGGGCAGCGCCCTCGCCGCCTGGCTGGGCAGCCACGCAGTCGACACTGTGCTCGGCCGGGTCGGGTTCGACGCAAAAGGCGACGCGACGCTGCCCGGCTTCGAGATCTACCGTTGGGGCGCTGAGTCCTTCGCGCCGCTGCCGGGCTCCTGAGCCTCAGCGTCAGCCGAAGCGGAACGCGCCGAACGGTGCCGGGTCGACAAACGGCATCTCGCGCGTGATCTGCTCGGCGAGAAGACGGCCGGTCGCGGGGCCAAGCGTGAAGCCGAGGTGTCCGTGACCAAAATTGAGCCAGAGACCCGGATGCTTCGGCGCCGGCCCGACGATCGGCATCGAATCCGGAAAGCACGGCCGCGCGCCCATCCAGGGCTCCCGCTCGATCGCCTCGCCGATCGGGAACAGTGCGCGCGCCTGCGGCATGATCCGCTCGATCTGGACAGGCGTCGGCGGCGCATCGCGTTCGTCGAATTCGATGCCCGACGTGATGCGGTAGCCCTGACGCATCGGCGTCAGCACATAGCCGTGGTCGACATCGACGATAGGCCGGTCGAGCGCGGCATCACCGCGCGGCTTGAAATGCTGGTGATAACCGCGCTTGACGGCAAACGGCAGCCGGTAACCCATCGGTGCCAGAAGGTCCATTGACCAGGGCCCGAGCGCCACGACGACGTCGGGCGCGGTCGCGGGGCCGGTCGTCCGGTCGACAACCCAAAGATCGTTCTCGCGGCGCAGCGAGCGCGCCTCGCCCTGGGCCAGCACGCCGCCCATCAGATCGAACAGCCGTGCATGCGCCTTGGTGACGCCGCCCGGACTCGACACGGACACCGATTCGGGCCACAGGACGGCGCGCGCGAACACAGGCGAGAGGTCGGGCTCGAGATCGACGATCTCATGGCTGCTCAGCACCTGGTAGCGGACTCCGAATTGATCGGCCAACGCCAGATGCGCCTTGGTCCCGGCGTCGAAGCTCGCAATGCTGCGATAGCCCTTCAGCCAGCCGGTGCCCCGGAAGAATTCGACGGCTCGGCTCTTGCCGGCAAGCGAACCATGCTCGGCCGCAGCATGCGAGAGAATCGGGTTCATCGCCTCCGCATAGGCATCGATGCCGCGCGGTCCCGTGGCCGCGCGCAGCTTCCACAGCCAGGGCGCAAGGCGCGGCAGGAAGCGACGGTTATAGTTGAGCCGCGCGTCCTCGTTGCGGGCGATGCGATAGAGCTCGGCAAGACCGCGCGGAAAGACGATCGGATAGAAGCCTTCGCGCTCGATGACGCCGGCATTGCCATAGGAGGTCGCCTCGCCGGGCAATCCCTTGTCGAGCAGCAGGACGCTCCGATTGCGGCGCAGGAGGTGAATCGCGGCGGATACGCCGACGATGCCGGCCCCGAGCACGATCGCATCGAACTTGTCCATGAACGCTTGCTGACCTTACGAGTGAATCGCCGCGACGCGACATCCTATAGGGGAGTTTGCCCGCAGTGCTCGCCCGCGGCAATTGCCGCTGTCGCACCCTCGTGTTACGGCCCTTGTAAAGCTCTCGGTTTCCCGCATCCGAGGTGTCTGTTTGGAGAGTCCGCCATGGCCCATCTGCCCCTCATCGCCCCGTCCGTCCTGTCGTCCGATTTCTCGAAACTCGGCGAGGAAATCCGCGCGATCGACGCGGCGGGAGCGGACTGGATCCATCTCGACATCATGGACGGGCATTTCGTGCCGAACATTACATTCGGCCCGGAGGTCGTGAAGGCCGTGCGCCACGTCACGACCAAGATCTTCGATGTGCATTTGATGATCGCGCCGGCGGATCCCTATCTCGACGCCTTCGCGGCGGCCGGCGCCGACGTGATGACCATCCACGCCGAGGCCGGACCGCATCTCCATCGTTCGCTGCAACATGTTCGTGGGCTCGGCAAGAAGGCCGGCGTCGCCATCAACCCGGCAACGCCCGAGAGCGCGCTCGAATATGTTCTGGACCTCGTGGACCTCGTGCTGGTGATGACTGTCAATCCGGGCTTTGGCGGCCAGAGCTTCATTCCCGCCTCGGTCGAAAAGGTTGCGCGGGTGCGCCGGATGATCGGTGCACGGCCGGTTCGCATCGAGGTGGATGGCGGTGTCTCACCTGACACTGCGCCGGCGCTGATCAAGGCGGGCGCCGATGTCCTGGTCGCAGGGTCGGCCGTCTTCAAGGGCGACCCCGCGGCCTATGCCGGCAATATCGCGGCGATCCGCGGTGTGAGGCGCGGCGGCTGAGCGCGCCAGGGGTTACGCCGGACGGCGAAATTCGCTAGATCAACGCCGACCCGCCGTCCTCGCCATTCGCCAAGGAAGCCACTGCATGATCCCGCGCTATTCCCGCCCCGAGATGACGACGATCTGGTCGCCGGAGACGCGCTTCCGCATCTGGTTCGAGATCGAGGCGCATGCGCTCGACGCGTTGGCTGAAATCGGGACTGTGCCCAAATCGGCCGCCGAGACGGTCTGGGCCAAGGGCAGCGCGGCAACCTTCGATGTCGATCGCATCGACGAGATCGAGCGCACGACCAAGCATGACGTCATCGCGTTCCTGACGCATCTGGCGGAGATCGTCGGCGAGGACGCCCGCTTCGTGCATCAGGGCATGACCTCCTCGGACGTGCTCGACACCTGCCTCAACATTCAGCTCGTCCGCGCCGCCGACCTTCTGATCGCTGATGTCGACCGCCTGCTCGCGGCGCTGAAGCAGCGCGCTTTCGAGCACAAGGGCACCGTCACGATCGGTCGCAGCCATGGCATCCATGCCGAGCCGACCACCTTCGGCGTCAAGCTGGCGCAGGCCTATGCCGAGTTCGAGCGCGGCCGCGCCCGCCTCGTTGCCGCACGCGCCGAAGTCGCCACCTGCGCCATTTCCGGCGCGGTCGGCTCCTTCGCCAATATCGATCCGCGCGTCGAGGAACATGTCGCGGCGGCCCTCGGCCTCGCCGTCGAGCCCGTTTCGACGCAGGTCATCCCGCGCGACCGTCACGCGATGTATTTCGCGACGCTCGGCGTCGTCGCGTCGTCGATCGAGCGGCTGGCGACCGAGATCCGTCATCTGCAGCGCACCGAGGTTCTGGAAGCCGAGGAGTATTTCTCGCCCGGCCAGAAAGGCTCCTCGGCGATGCCGCACAAGCGCAATCCCGTCCTGACGGAGAACCTCACCGGTCTCGCGCGCCTCGTGCGCGGCATGGTCGTCCCCGCCATGGAAAACGTCGCCCTCTGGCATGAGCGCGACATCTCGCATTCCTCGGTCGAGCGGATGATCGGACCGGACGCGACGGTAACGCTTGATTTCGCATTGAACAGGCTCGCCGGCGTGATCGAGAAGCTGCTGATCTATCCCGCCAATATGCAGAAGAATCTCGACAGGCTCGGCGGCCTCGTCCATTCGCAGCGCGTATTGCTGGCATTGACCCAGAGAGGCGTTTCGCGTGAGGACGCCTATAGTCTGGTCCAGCGCAATGCCATGAAGGTCTGGGAACAGGGCGCCGACTTCCTCACCGAGCTCAAGGCCGACAAGGACGTGGCGGCCGTGTTGTCCGACGAAGAGCTCGAGGAGAAGTTCGACCTCGGCTATCACACGCGCCATGTCGACACGATCTTCCGCCGCGTCTTCGGCGAAACCGCCCCCGCATGACACGGAGCGGATGACGATTGCGGAGGATTTGCCTATTGAGGAGGGGTCGCATCCCTCCCTCCTGATCCGGATCTCCGCATGGCCTCCCCCTTCGAAATCCCCCTCAAGCGCATCGACGGCAGCGAGACGACGCTCGCCGACTATGCCGGCAAGGTGCTTCTCATCGTCAACGTCGCCTCGAAATGCGGGCTGACGCCGCAATATGACGGCCTCGAAGCGCTCTACGCGAAATACAAGGACAGTGGCCTCGTCGTGATCGGCTTCCCGGCCAACAATTTCGCTGGCCAGGAACCGGGCTCGAACGAAGAAATCGCCAAATTCTGCCGCGCGACCTTTGGCGTCGATTTCCCGATGTTCGCCAAGATCTCGGTGAAGGGCGATGACCGTCACCCGCTCTACGATTGGCTGGCCGGCGACGAGGATATCAGCTGGAATTTCGAGAAGTTCCTGATCGGACGCGACGGAGCCGTCGCGGCCCGCTTCAGCCCGAAGACGGTCCCTGAAGACCCGGAAGTCGTCGGCGCGATCACGGCTGCGCTCGCCAGCGCATAGCAAGCCGGAGCATGCGAAGCCGGGTCGCGCCCGGCCTCGCTCTCCGGAGATCAGGGGCTCAGCTATCCTCGCCGTAAAGCACGCCCGAACGGAACAGCAGTCCCGCGAGCGCCGCGCCGAGGAACGGCGCGATGATGAACAGCCAGAGTTGCGCAATCGCCTTGCCGCCGACGAACAGCGCCGGACCGATGCTGCGCGCCGGGTTGACCGAAACGCCGGTCACGTTGATGCCGACGATATGGATCATGACCAACGTCAGGCCGATGGAGAGGCCCGCGAAGTGATTGAGCGCGATCTTGTGGGTTACACCAAGGATCACGACCAGAAAGATGAAGGTCGCGGCGGTCTCGAACAGGAAGGCTGAAACGGTGTTGTATTCGCCGAGATAGCCGGCACCCCAGCCATTGGTGCCCATGCCGCCTTCCCAGCCCGACGCCTTGCCCTTCATGATCAGGAAGAGAAGCAGCGCCCCGACGATCGCGCCGGCGACCTGCGCGATCACATAGGAGACGAAATCACCAACGGACAGGCGACCGGCGACCAGGGCTCCGAGGCTGACGGCAGGATTGACGTGACAGCCGGAGACCGGACCGATCGCATAGGCCATGGCGACGATAGCCAGGCCGAACGCAAAGGCGATGCCGAGGACGCCGACCGTGGTCGCACCGACTTGCGGACCGGCGATCACCGCCGCTCCGCAACCAAAGAAGACGAGCGTAAAGGTGCCGATGAACTCGGCAATGGGCTTTCTCATGATTTCCCCCCGAGCGGCACAACGCGCCGCCACAAGAGAAAATACTCTCGTCAGTAAGAAGTGCAAAAGTGAACAGAGCGAGCCCGGCCGGCCCGTTATCAGTCGCGTCGCGCTTCCGATAACATGGTCGCGGCGCCAAGTGCGAAATAGGCCGCATCGGCGCCAACGGCGATGAAGTCATAGCCGAGCGTGCGGTAGAGCTGGGCCTGGGCGCCGTTGAGCGCGAAGATGCCCACCTTCTTGCCAGCGGCGTGCGCACGCGTGCGGATCAATGAGGCGGCTTCCTGATTGTCAGGCCTCATCGGATCGACATTCGCACCGGCGGAAAGCGCGATCGAGAGATCCGACGGCCCGATAAAGACGGCATCGAGGCCTGGTACCGCAAGGATCGCATCCAGAGCCGCCATGGCCTCGACCGTCTCGATCATCGCAAAGACGAGTGTGGTCTGATTGGCGGTCGCGAGATAGGCCGCGGGCTCGATACCTTGAAGCTGGATCACGCGCGTCGGACCCCAGCTCCGCTGGCCGACAGGCGGATATTTGGTGGCGGCGACCAAAGCCGTGGCGTCATCCGCCGAATTGATCATCGGCGCGATCACCGCCGAAGCGCCCATGTCCAGCGCGCGACTCGCCATTGCGAAGTCACCCACCGGGACACGGACAATCGTCGATCGTCCCGCAAGCGTCACCGCACCGATCCCGCGCATGACGCTGACCGCGTCGTGCAGCCCATGCTGCATGTCGAGCGTCACGCAATCAAAGCCGGCCCGCGCTGCGCTTTCGGCAACGAGGGGATCCGGCATCGCAATCCACGCCGAGAGCGCGGCCGAATCTTCCGCCAGCCGCGCGGCGAGCGAGACGAATGTCATGGCAGCGCCTCGTGCGGCGGGCGCTCAGCCCTCGGTCTTGACGTCTTCGATCGCCTTGGCGAGCAGCTCGTCCATCGTGCGGCGGATCTGGTGGTCCGACTGCGCGATGCCGGCCGCATCGAGGTCCTGGCGGATCTTACGGAAGACGTCCTCATCGCCCGCTTCCTCGAAATCGGCGGCGACCACTTCGCTCGCATAGGTCTCGGCCTCGGCGCCCGCCTTGCCGATCAGCGCCGCGGCCCAGAGGCCGAGCTGCTTGTTGCGGCGGGAGATGGCCTTGAAGCGAAGCGCTTCATCATGGGCGAACCGGTTCTCGAAGGCGTCCTTGCGCTGGTCGAACGTCGTCATCGGGCTCTCCGCTTTATTCAATGGACTGACGGCGGGCCATTTGGCGGGCCGCAGGCTGGATGGCCTCTTGCATATAGTGACGGATACCCCAAATCAACGTCGACACCGCACCACCCCTACGGCCAGAAGTGGCTTCGCTCCAAATCGCCGCAATTGTGGCTCATTGTTAATTGGGGAGCGATCGGGTAGGTTCACGCCGCGCGGACGGCCCTGATCGGGTTCGGCCGGCTGAACTTTCGCCGCGGCGAATCCCTGTATATTGGAACCCCGGCCTAATGGATTTCCTCAAACCACGGTATGTGCCCATGAACCGCCGTCGGCGCATCTATGAGGGCAAGGGCAAGATCCTTTTCGAAGGACCTGAGCCCGGCACGCTGATACAATTCTTCAAGGACGACGCCACCGCCTTCAACAAGAAGAAGCATGAGGTGGTCGACGGGAAGGGCGTGCTCAACAACCGCATTTCCGAACACATCTTCACTCATCTGAACAAGATGGGCATTCCGACTCACTTCATTCGGCGGCTCAACATGCGCGAGCAACTGATTCGCGAAGTCGAGATCATCCCGCTCGAAATCGTCGTCCGGAACATCGCTGCCGGCTCACTGGCGAAGCGCCTCGGCCTCGAGGAAGGCACCGTCCTGCCGCGCTCGATCATCGAGTTCTATTACAAGGCCGATGCGCTCGACGATCCGATGGTCTCGGAAGAGCACATCACGGCCTTCGGCTGGGCGACGCCGCAGGAAATCGACGACATCATGGCGCTCGCCATCCGCGTCAACGACTTCCTCTCCGGCCTCTTCCTCGGCGCCGGCATCCAGCTCGTCGATTTCAAGATCGAATGCGGACGGCTCTGGGAAGGCGACATGATGCGCATCGTCGTCGCCGACGAGATTTCGCCCGACAGCTGCCGCCTTTGGGACGTCGCCACCCAGAACAAGCTCGACAAGGATCGTTTCCGCCGCGACATGGGCGGTCTCGTCGAAGCCTATCAGGAAGTGGCGCGCCGCCTCGGTATCCTGATCGAGCCCGACCGCCCCGTCGGCGGCGGTCCCGTGCTCGTCCAGTAAGCCATCACGACTGCGGCCGCCCCAAGGGGCGGCCGTTTCCGTTCCGCCTGTCAGGCGGCATCGTTCATCCTCTTCGCGTCTACCGGAGCATCCATGAAGGCCCGCGTCACCGTCACCTTGAAGAACGGCGTCCTCGATCCGCAGGGCAAGGCGATCGAAGGCGCGCTCGGCGCGCTCGGCTTTGCCGGCGTCGGCGGCGTCCGCCAGGGCAAGGTGTTCGACATCGAGATCGCCGGGACCGATGCCGACAAGGCCAAGGCCGATCTCGAAGCCATGGCGGCCAAGCTGCTGGCCAATACCATCATCGAGAATTACCGCGTCGAGATCGTGGGCTGAGCGATATGAAATCCGCCGTCGTCGTCTTCCCCGGGTCCAATCGCGAGCGCGACATGATCGCCGCGCTGGAAAAGATCAGCGGCCAGCGCCCGGTCAGTGTCTGGCATGCCGACAGCGACCTGCCCAAGGTCGACCTCATCGTCATCCCCGGCGGCTTCTCCTATGGCGACTATCTACGCTCGGGCGCCATTGCGGCCCGTGCGCCGATCATGGCGGCGATCGCCCGCGAGGCCGAGCGCGGCGTGGCGGTTCTCGGCGTCTGCAATGGCTTCCAGATCCTCTGCGAAGCCGGGCTGCTGCCGGGCGTGCTGATGCGCAATGCCGGCCTTCGATTCATCTGCAAGGAGGTCGAGCTTCGCGTCGAGACCACCGCGTCGGTCTTCACATCGGGTTATGCCAAGGGCCAGGTGATCCGCTCGCCCGTCGCCCATGGCGATGGCAACTACCGCGCTGACGACGAAACGCTGGCCCGTCTCAAGGGCGAGGATCGCGTCGCCTTCCGCTATGTCGGCAATCCGAACGGCTCGATCGATGACATCGCCGGCATCCTTTCGGAGAAGCGCAACATCCTCGGCATGATGCCGCATCCGGAAAACCTGATCGAACCGCTGAATGGCGGCACCGACGGGCGCCCGCTGTTCGAGAGCGCACTGAAGGCTGTCGCCTGATCTATTCCTTGACTGGATAGTCCGCGAGCTCAGGCCGCATCGCCTCGATGACGAAATCGACCAACGCGTCGGGCGCTTCGAGGTAGAATTCGCGATCGGAATAGGCGCCGACATGGGACCTGACACCGCGCTCGGCAAGCCAGCCGGCCAGCGCCTCGAGTTCGTCCCGCGGCGTCAGGCTGAGAAACGAGACCTGCGAGCGGGCGCGTTCGGGATCGTCATGCGAGGAAGCAACGCGGGAGAATTGCAGGTCGATGTTGAAGCCCGCCTTGCGCAGCCAGATCGCCCGTTCAGTACGGCGAAGCTCGGTGAAGCCGAGACGCTCCTTGAACAGCGCGACGATGGTTTCGAAATGTCCCGCGGCAACGCGGTTGGCGACGTGATTGAATTCCATGGCTCGCTCCGGCCGCCTCGCATCTGTCGTGAGCTTGGCTGATTCGCGCCAAGGCGGCAGCTTTTTCGTTGCTGCCATTTACATGCGGGCCGCCGCGCTCTATCCGAACCTCAAATCCCAAGGTCGAGGTCATCCGTGCTTGCCAACGATACGCCGATCACGCCCGAACTCGTCGCGAGCCACGGCCTCAAGCCCGACGAATACCAGCGCATCCTCGATCTGATCGGTCGGACGCCGACGCTGACAGAGCTCGGTATCTTCTCGGCGATGTGGAACGAGCACTGCTCCTACAAGTCCTCGAAGAAGTGGCTGCGCACGCTGCCGACCACAGGCCCGCGCGTCATCTGCGGGCCGGGCGAAAACGCCGGCGTCGTCGACATCGATGATGGCGAGGCGATCATCTTCAAGATGGAGAGCCACAACCACCCCTCCTTCATCGAGCCTTATCAGGGCGCGGCGACGGGCGTGGGCGGCATCCTCCGCGATGTCTTCACCATGGGCGCTCGTCCGGTCGCAGCGATGAACGCGCTGCGCTTCGGCGCGCCGGAGCATCCGAAGACCCGCCATCTCGTCTCTGGCGTCGTTGCCGGCGTCGGTGGCTATGGCAATTCGTTCGGCGTGCCGACCATCGGCGGCGAGGTCAATTTCCACGCCCGCTACAATGGCAACATTCTCGTCAACGCCTTTGCCGCCGGCCTCGCCCGCGCCGACAGCATCTTCTATTCGAAGGCCGAGGGTGTCGGCCTGCCGGTCGTCTATCTCGGCTCCAAGACCGGCCGCGATGGCGTCGGCGGCGCCACCATGGCTTCGGCCGAGTTCGACGAGACCATCGAGGAGAAGCGCCCGACCGTGCAGGTCGGCGACCCCTTCTCCGAGAAGCTGCTGCTCGAAGCCTGCCTTGAGCTCATGAAGACCGGCGCCGTGATTGCGATCCAGGACATGGGCGCGGCTGGCCTCACCTGTTCGGCGGTCGAGATGGGGGCCAAGGGCGACCTCGGCATCGAGCTGGATCTCGACAAGGTGCCCTGCCGCGAAGAAGGCATGAGCGCCTATGAGATGATGCTCTCCGAGAGCCAGGAGCGCATGCTGATGGTGCTGCGGCCTGAGCAGGAGGCCGAAGCCGAGGCGATCTTCCGCAAATGGGGCCTCGATTTCGCAATCGTCGGCTATACGACCGACGACCTCCGCTTCCGCATCCTGCGCCATGGCGACGTCGTCGCAGACCTGCCGATCAAGGAATTGGGCGACGAAGCGCCCGAATATGATCGCCCCTATGCGCGCGCCGCACCGCCTGCCGCGATCGCGGCAGCGGATGTCGCGGAGCCCAATGATTATGCCGCTGCGCTGGTCAAGATCGTCGGCGCTCCCGACATGGCTTCGCGCCGCTGGGTCTGGGAACAGTATGACCATCTGATCCAGGGCAACACGGCGCTCCGGCCAGGCGGCGATGCCGGTGTGATCCGGGTCGAAGGCCACGAGAAAAAGGCCCTCGCCTTCTCGCTCGACGTCAGTCCGCGCTATTGCGAGGCCGATCCCTTCGAGGGCGGCAAGCAGGCGATCGCCGAATGCTGGCGCAACCTCACGGCCGTCGGGGCCGAGCCGCTCGCCGCAACCGACAACCTCAATTTCGGCAATCCCGAGAAGCCGGAGATCATGGGCCAGCTCGTCGGCGCCATCGAAGGCATCGGCGAAGCCTGCCGCGCGCTCGACTTCCCGATCGTCTCAGGCAATGTCTCGCTCTACAACGAGACCAGCGGCGTCGGCATCCTGCCGACCCCGGCAATCGGCGGCGTCGGCCTGCTTCCCGACCTGTCGGTGATGGCAACGGTCGCCTTCAAGCAGGATGGCGACGCCATCCTCCTGATTGGCAAGCCGGGGAGCCATCTCGGCCAGTCGATCTATCTGCGCGAGGTCCTCGGCCGCGAGGAAGGGGCGCCGCCCCCTGTCGACCTCGCGGAGGAGCGCAAGGTCGGCGACTTCGTCCGCAGTCTCATCCGTGCCGGCAACGTCACCGCCTGCCACGATATTTCCGACGGCGGCCTCGCCGTTGCACTCGCGGAGATGGCGATGGCCGGACAGCGCGGCGCGACGATCCGCCTGCCGGAAACGGACACGCGCCATGGCTATCTGTTCGGCGAGGACCAGGCGCGCTACGTCGTGACGGTTCCAGCCGGAGCCGCCGACGGCGTCCGCGCGGCTGCCGAGACGGCGGGCATCTCGGCGACACTGCTCGGCCATGTCGGCGGTCAGAGCTTGGATGTGGCGGACATCGCCACCATATCTGTTGCAAAGTTGACCGAGGCCCACGACAATTGGTTCCCGGCATTCATGGCGGGCGGCATCTGAGCCGTTCGCAGAGCGCGAAGACGACCGGCGGGGAATGATCATGGCAATGGACGCGCGCGAGATCGAAGGCTTGATCAAGGCGGCTTTGCCCGATGCCCGGATCGTCATCCGCGACCTCGCCGGCGACGGCGACCATTATGCCGCCGAAGTTGTGTCGGAGATGTTTCGCGGCAAGAACCGTGTGCAGCAGCACCAGATGGTCTATGCCGCGCTCAAAGGAAACATGGGCGGCGCGCTGCATGCTCTGGCACTGCAGACGAGTGCACCCGAATGACGACGCGCTGAGGCGCGATTTGCAACGACGCCGGATCGGCCCTCCCCCATCCGGCCAGCCGAGGAAGTTGAAGACATGTCCGATATCAGCGCTTTCATCGACAGCGAAGTGAAGTCGAACGACGTCGTGCTGTTCATGAAGGGCACGCCGGCCTTTCCGCAGTGCGGCTTCTCGGGCCAGGTGGTCCAGATCCTCGATTACCTCGGCGTCGACTATAAGGGCATCAACGTGCTCGCCGATGCCGACATTCGCCAGGGGATCAAGGACTATTCGAACTGGCCGACGATTCCCCAGCTCTATGTGAAGGGCGAGTTTGTCGGCGGTTGTGACATCATTCGCGAGATGTTCCAGGCCGGCGAGATCCAGTCCTTCCTGACGGAGAAGGGCATCGTGGTCGCTCAGTCGGCCTGAGCCGACCCATCAGCAGCCTGTGAGAAACGCCGCCGGAGTTCATCCGGCGGCGCTCCTTTGTTTGCTGCGCATGGAATCAGAATTCGGCGGAGCCCCCTCGCCTGGCAGAGCCAAGCGACTGACGTGACGCGCCGCAGATTGCGGCGCAATCATTTTCCGTTCGGATAATAAAAGGAACCGCCGCGGCCATCGATCGTTGGGACAGCGATGCAATGCGTGGCGATGGCCTCCAGCATCGGATGATGGGGCGGGATCATCATCAGACGAATAGCATGCCATCGCCGTGATCGACGGAGAGTTACTATGATGAAGCCCTTGAAGACGATGATGTCGGCAGGTCTTGCCGCAGCCATTGCGATCGCAGGTCTGGCAGCAGTACCGATGTCAGCACAGGCGGACACCGCCGTCCGCGCCGATGGCTCATACGATGTCGCGCAGTATTATCGTGGCAATGGCTGGCACAATCGCGGCCCCGGTTGGAACCACGGTCCGCGTCCAGGCTATTATCGTCATCCAGGTTGGCGCGGCCCCGGCTATTATCCGCGCCCCGGCTATCGCGGCACCTATTACTACAACAACTATAATTCCGCCCTTGCCGCCGGCGTCTTTGGCCTGGCAGCCGGCGCCATCATCGGCGGTGCGGTCGCGAACAACAATCAGCAACGCTACGCAAACGACTACGTGGCCTATTGCTCGCAGCGCTACCGTTCGTTCAACCCGGCGACCGGCACCTATACCGGCTATGACGGATTGCAGCATCGCTGCATCGCCCCGCAGTAATCACGGGATTGTTCTCGCCTTTGCCGCGGCTCCGAAAGAGCCGCGGCTTTTCTATGGGCGAAGCGCCAACCCCACGAAGTCGAATAGGCTGCGATCGATCAGATGCGAGGGGTTGGCATTGCCAAGCGCCTTCAGCATGATGTCCTTGCGCCCCGGCGACTTCTGCTCCCAATCGGCCAGCATGGCCTTGATCTGGTTGCGCTGAAGGCCTTCCTGCGAGCCGCAGAGATCGCAGGGAATGATTGGAAACTCCATCAGCGCAGAAAACCGCCCAATATCGTCCTCGGCCGCATAGGCCAGGGGCCGCAACACGAAGAGATCACCTTCCTCATTGACCAGCTTCGGCGGCATGGCCGCGAGCTTGCCACCATGGAAGAGATTGAGGAAGAACGTTTCGAGGATGTCCTCGCGATGATGGCCGAGCACGACGGCCTGGCACCCCTCCTCCCGCGCGACTCGGTAGAGATGGCCGCGCCGCAGCCGCGAGCAGAGCGCGCAATAGGTCCGCCCGGCCGGCACCTTTGAAACCACCACCGAATAGGTGTCCTGCCGCTCTATGCGGTAGGGCACGCCGACGCTTTCAAAGAAGCGCGGCAGCACATCGACCGGGAAGCCGGGCTGCGCCTGGTCGAGATTGCAGGCGAGCAGATCAACGGGAAGCAGGCCGCGCCATTTGAGATCGAGCAACATCGCCAGCATGGCATAGGAATCCTTGCCGCCCGAAAGGCAGACAAGCCAGCGGTCGCCCGGACGAACCATTCCAAAATCATCGAGCGCCGCGCGCGTCTGGCGCACCAGCCGTTTACGCAGCTTGGCAAAGGCGACCGACTTCGGCGCGCCGCGGAAAAGCGGATGCGCCGCGGCGACATCGTCATCATGCTCGTCGATGGTCGCGTGGTCGATCAGATCTGTCATTGGAACGAATTCCTGCGAGGTGCGCGCGGGAGACCTCTTTGCCGCGAAGCCCCGGCGCATGCAAGGCAGTTGACCTTCCCGGCGGCCGACCGGGCACAACGGCTTGTGCGCAGTGCAGCACATGGCCTATCCTTGAGCCCTGCGCCGGCGTCTTCTGCCCGGCGTGCAGCTCCATCATCATCCCCCATACCGCCACGGAGCCACAGATGTTCATCTGCACAGGCTATGCCGCGCAATCGGCCGACGCGCCCCTCGCGCCCTACACATTCGAGCGCCGCGACCCCGGCCCGAGCGATATCGAAATCGAGATCCTTTACTGCGGCGTATGCCATTCCGACCTCCACACCAACCGCAACGAATGGCACAACAGCGTCTTTCCGACGATCACCGGCCATGAGATCGTCGGCCGTGTCAGCCGCGTCGGCAGCGCCGTGACCAAGTTCAAGGAGGGCGACCTCGCCGGCGTCGGCTGCCTGGTTGATTCCTGCCGCACTTGCGAGAACTGTGCCGTCGGACTGGAGCAGTATTGCATTCCCGGCGCGACCGGGACGTATAACAGCCCCGACAAGCACACCGGCAAGATGACTTATGGTGGTTATTCCAAGGCCATCGTCGTCGATGACTATTTCGCGCTGAAGATCCCGGAAAACCTCGATCTCGCCGCCGTGGCGCCCCTGCTCTGCGCGGGAATCACGACCTATTCGCCGCTGCGCCACTGGAAGGTCGGCCCGGGCCAGACCGTCGGCATCGTCGGTCTTGGCGGCCTCGGCCATATGGCCGTCAAATTCGCACGCGCGTTCGGCGCTCATGTCGTTCTGTTCACGACATCCGAGAGCAAGCGCGCCGATGGCGAGCGGCTTGGCGCGCATGAGGTCGTCGTCACGCGCGAGCCCGATGCGTTGAAGCCGTGGGCAGGCAAGTTCGACTTCATCCTCGACTGCGTCTCGGCCGATCACGACATCAACGCCTATCTGAACCTGCTCCGCCGCGACGGCACGCTCTGCCTGGTCGGCGCGCCTGAGAATCCGCAGCCGATCGCAGCCTTCAGCCTTCTGGGCGGACGGCACAGCTTCGCCGGATCCGGCATTGGCGGACTGCCGGAAACGCAGGAAATGCTCGATTTCTGCGCCGAGCATGGCATCACCTCCGATATCGAGATGATCGCGATCGACCAGATCAACGCCGCCTATGAGCGGATGCTGAAAAGCGATGTGAAGTATCGTTTCGTCATCGACATGGCGACCCTTCCGGCGGCCTGACCTGCCATAACTGACGGCCGGCCCGGGTCCTCCGCGCCGGCCGTCAGCGCGACCGCATGAGATTGACGATCAGCACGCCGCCGATCGCCATGAGGCCGCCGACGAGCGAGAGCAGCGTCGGCACTTCCCCGAGCCAGACAAAGCCGATCAGCGTCGCGGTCGGCGCAATCAGGTAAAGGAAGTTGGACGCGCGTCCGGCCGAGAACCGTTTCAGCGCGATCGCCCAGGTGAGATAGCCGATGACCGTGGGCAGGATCGCCAGATAGGCAACCGAAAAGACGACATCAACCGGTGCGTCGCTGAGCGCCCGGATCGCCGACGGCAAGGCGGGCGCGACCGGAAGGGCGCCGATGAACAGGATCCAGGCAGTCACGGTCAGCGCTGGCATGCGCCCGAGCAGGGGTTTCTGCAGCAGGGTCGAGATCGATGTGCAGAAGGCCGAACCGACGATGAGCAGGGCGCCGGGATCGAGCGTGAAGTGATCGCTGTGACCGAAGGCAATCAGCCCGACGCCCAAAAACGACAGCGCGGTTCCGATCCAGCCGAAGAGGCCGAAGCGCTCGCCAAGCAGCGGCATCGCCAGCAGCGCCACGAGAACCGGATTGATCTGCAGGATGAACGACGCGGGCCCGGCCGGCACCGTCTGCTCGCCGGTATTCAGCAGCACGGCATAGACAGAGATGAACAGCGGCCCGATCACCGCCAGCCGTAGCAGGTCGCGTTTCGTCGGCAGCGGCGGGCGGGCGATGACGAGATACAGCAGCGCGGGCACGGCCGCAGCGCAATAGCGCGCCGCGGCAAGCTGCACCGGTGTCAGATGATGAAGGCCGACGCGGATCGCGGCGAAAGCGGACGCCCAGGTGACGATGGTGACGATCACCGCCAGAAAAGCGAAAGGATCGGGCCGCAGCGCCTGCGCGGTAGGGGCCTGCTGAACCATGCGATGTCCCTCCCCGTCGGAGGTCCATCAATAGACAATCCTGAGCGGGAAGGCTCCCCGCGTCTTCGGCGTTCCGCGTCTTCTCAACCGCTTTCCCGCGCTGGACGAAGACGCCGCATCAGCCGGTACTCGTGCCAGACAAGCCAGGCGACGACGAGATCGAACACTGTCAGCACCACAAGACCGATCCCGCCATGCTGGCTGAAGCGATAGATCTGATAGGCGATGAAGAGCCCGAGCACGACCAGCGATGCCGGATAGGCCCATAGCTTGTTGCGCAGCAGCCCGGCGACGAGACCGAGCTTCACCACGCCATGGCTGAGCAGATAGAACGCATAGAAGCGCTGGCTGTCGACCGAGAAGCCTTCAGCGAGATGGAGCGCATGGTTTGCGACGAAGTCTGTCGGATCCTCGACCAGCTCATGCTGCGTCATCATCCGGACGAGATTCACCACGGTCTCGTTGGCGACGAGGAAGAGAGCGAGGCCGCCGATCGTCTCGATCAGCGCATGCGCACCCTTGAGCAGCACGCTGATTTCGAAGGCTTGGTGAATCCTGGCTTCATTCATAGGATATCGCCCGTCGGAAAGTTCGCCGCAGCACTGAGAGGACCGAGATGGATCAGACGGTTACGCATCTCATCAACAGCTTTGCGGGATCCAGCTCGACCATGGATCTGATCATGATCGCGATCACCTCATATGGGGTTCCGCTGCTCATCCTGCTGGTCATCCTACAATGGTGGAGCACCGATGACCGCGTGCATGTCCGACATGGCTGCGTCGCGGCGGGCCTGTCGTTCCTGCTCGGCCTTGCCGCCAACCAGGTGCTCCTGCTCTTCATCCACCGGATAAGGCCGTACGATGTCGACGTCAGTCATCTCATCATTGCGCGGAGCGCCGACTGGTCTTTTCCATCCGACCACGCGACGGCATCCATGGCGATCGTCGCCAGCCTGGCGCTCGCCCGCCTGCCGATCCGCGCGGTGCTGTTCGGCATTCTCAGCCTGCTCGTTTGCGCATCGCGCATCTATGTCGGAACGCATTTCGTCTCAGACGTCATCGGGGGCGCTGCGACCGGATTGATCGCCGCAGTGATCGTCCATTTCGCCTATCGCGAGGGCAGCAAGGCAGACCGCCTGGTGACGGGTCTTCTCTGAAGCCGGTCAAATCCGGAACACTGCGCAAAAGGAAAGGGCCGGATCTGAGACCCGGCCCTTCGATAGACTCGACGCCTGCCACTTGCGGCGACATCTCGCGCGAAACTTAGCGCGAATAGAACTCGACGACGAGGTTCGGTTCCATGTGCACCGGATATGGCACATCGGCGAGGCCGGGAACGCGGGCGAACTTCGCGGTCATCTTGTTGTGGTCGACTTCGATGTAGTCAGGCACATCGCGCTCAGCGAGCTGCGTCGCCTCGATGACGATCGCGAGCTGCTTCGACGAATCCTTGACCTCGATGAGGTCGCCGACCTTGACGCTGTAGCTGGCGACGGTGACGCGGCGGCCATTGACCTTGATATGGCCGTGCGAAATGAACTGACGCGAGGCGAACACGGTCGGCACGAACTTGGCGCGGTAGACCACCGCGTCGAGACGGCTCTCGAGCAGGCCGATCAGGCTCTCCGACGAGTCGCCCTTGCGGCGCGTCGCCTCGGCATAGATCTTCCGGAACTGCTTCTCGGAGACGTTGCCGTAATAGCCCTTCAGCTTCTGCTTGGCGCGCAGCTGCGTGCCATAGTCGGAAACCTTGCCTTTGCGACGCTGGCCATGCTGGCCCGGGCCGTATTCGCGCTTGTTGACCGGGGACTTCGGACGGCCCCAGAGGTTTTCGCCAAGGCGACGGTCAATCTTGTGTTTAGACGAAGCACGCTTCGACATCGCATATCCCATGCATCAAGAGTTCAGGGACACGCGCCCTCCTCTGCCCGCTTGTGGCGGACCGACAGGACAAGGCGATGGACTGCCTTCTCCGCGGGTGCGTGAAAATGAGACGCGGGCCCGAAGGACCCACGAACGAGGGGGTCTTTAGCGAAGAAGGACCACCCTGTCAAATCCGGCCGAGGCCGGACGGCCGCTCGCTACTCGGAAACGACCGGCCGGGCGCGCGGCACCGGAACGGCATCATGGCGGGCGGCAACACGCACCGGCGGAGCGGCCGTTTCGTTGCCACGGAGAGCCGTGGAAGCCATGACGACAGGCTCCGCCTCGGCGGCCGCTACGGGCGCCGGATTGGCCGCAGCCTTGGCGGCGGCAAGCTCAGCGCCCTTCTTGGCGGCGGCAGCGAGCAGCGCAATCTCGAGCTTCGATTTCGGCGGCTCGACAACTTCCGCAGGCGCAGCCGCGACAGCCATGACCGGCTTCGGACGCGGCATCGGCACGGCGGCGTCGTCCGCCTTGGCAGCGACTTCAGGCTGATCAGCCTCGGCCGAATCGGGCACGAGGCCCGGAGCGACGATCGGGGTCGGCGACAGCGGCTTGGCCAGCGGCTGCGACTTGGCGAAAGGCAGCACAGAGGCATAGACGACGGTCGGATGCGCGACGGCGGGTCCGGCGACGGCAGGCGCCGCAACCGGGACTGGAGCAGGCATGGGCGCCGGTACGGCCTCGGCCACCACCGTCTCGACAACCGGCTTTTCGCGCGGGATCGGCGCCGCAACGGCCTCGGCGATCGCGGCAGAAGCCGAGGTCGCGGGACCAGACGCCGCCTCGCCGCTCCACAGGGCGCCGGTGCCATCCTGCGCATCGGCCATTGCCAGCAGCGTCGGTGCCTCGCCAACCGGCTTGAAGTCGCGCACCAGGATCATCTCGTCCAGAACGCGCTTCCGCCGGGCTTCATAATAGTAGCCCTTGCGATAGAGCATGTGGCCACGAGACATGTTGCCGTCGGCAGCCTTCAGCGCATTGGCGAGATAGGCGATGCCGAAAGCGAGATTGGTTTCGGCGTCCAGCAGGCCCTTGGCCGAGCCGCGATAGCCCATGCCCTGCGCCGTGTCGTAACGGATCTGCATCAGCCCCCAATAAGGGCCGTTGCGGGCGAGCGGGCGATATTCGCTCTCCGACCGGACGACCTCGCGAGCCAGCGAAACCGGAACATTGTATTTTTTGGAGTAGAAGACGATCAGCCGATCGATCTGCGCCTTCTGGCTCTCGTCGGGATAAGGGGCCGACGAACGGTTGAGCGCCGCAGCGCCAACAGTCAGCGAGGCGAGCGCCGCGGTTACAACCACGAGACGCCGAACCATACGACCGGCGACCTCTTTTCCAGAGGCTTTTTCGTTCACAGACGGCATCGGATCGAATGGATCTCCGGTGTCGGGAAGGCCCTTCGGCTCGCGACATATTACCGGATAATTACCGTCTGCGAAGTCCCCTGGAAAAACCTTCTCATGCGGCAGCTCTGCACCCTTGCAAAATCAAGGTGTTGCCCCCTGCCGAACCCGCCCTCGCGACACCATATCGGGTATTCTCATCCTCCTCTTGGAGCATTCCCATGCCGAAACTCGGCCAGACGCCGCTCTCCATTCTCGACCTCGCGCCGATCCGGGACGGCGGCACGCCGTCGGACGCGTTCGCCAATATGGTCGACCTCGCCCGCCACGCTGAACGGCTCGGCTACAACCGTTTCTGGCTCGCCGAGCATCACAACATGCCGGGGATCGCCTCTTCGGCAACCTCGGTGCTGATCGGCCATGTCGCCGGCGCGACGAGCCGCATCCGCGTCGGCTCCGGCGGCGTCATGTTGCCGAACCACGCGCCGATCGTCATCGCCGAGCAGTTCGGCACGCTCGAAGCTCTGTACCCCGGCCGCATCGATCTCGGCCTCGGCCGCGCGCCGGGGACCGACATGCTGACGACGCGGGCCCTGCGTCGCGATCTCGTCGACGATGACAATGCCTTCCCACAGAATGTGCAGGAGTTGCTGGCGTTGCTCGCGCCGGCCGGCGAGAACCAGAAGGTGCGCGCCGTCCCCGGTTCCGGCTCCAATGTGCCGGTCTGGCTGCTCGGCTCCTCGACCTTCAGCGCGCAGCTCTCCGCCCTGCTCGGACTGCCCTTCGCCTTCGCCAGCCATTTCGCGCCGCAGCGCCTCCTGGAGGCGATCGAGGTGCACCGTCATTATTTTCGCCCGTCCGAATATCTCGAAAAGCCCTACATCATGGTCGGCCTGCCGGTGATCGCGGCCGAAACCGACGAGAAGGCGCAGTATCTGGCGACGACGCAGTTCCAGCGCCTCGTCAATCTCGTGCGCGGCAAGCCGACGGTCCTGCTGCCGCCGGTTGAGAGCATGGAGGGGCTGTGGGATGAGCGCGAGGAGGCTTATGTCGCCTCGCATCTCGGCGTCGCCGCAATCGGCGGACCGGCGACTGTGCGCGCCAAGCTCGAATCCATGCTTGAGCAAACCGGCGCCGACGAACTCATCATCACGTCGGATTTCTATGACCACGCGGACCGCATCCGTTCCTTTGAAATCGTCGCCGATGCGCGCAAGGCTTCGGCCGCCGGAGAGCAGCTTCTCGCGACCGGATGACATTCGGAGCGATCCTGATAGGTTGCGCGCGTTTCGGCCTGGCTCCACGCGGAGCCCGGCCGGTCATGCCGTGCCGGGGAACGCAGAATGGCTGAACGGATCACGATCGTCGTTCCGGTCTATAACGAGGCGGAAGGCCTGCCGCTCTTCGTCGGCCGCCTGACGCCCGTCCTCGAGAGTCTCGGCGTCGATTGGACCGTCCTCTTCGTCAATGACGGTTCGGTCGATTCGACGCTGTTGCGCCTTCGCGATCTCCATGACAGCGACCCGCGCTTCACGGCGATTTCGCTCAGCCGCAATTTCGGCAAGGAAACCGCGATCGCGGCCGGCCTCCACTATGCCGATGGCGATGCGGTCATCCTGATGGATGGCGACGCTCAGCATCCGCCGGAAATGCTGCCGGCCTTTCTTGAGCGCTGGCGCGCCGGCTTCAAGGTCGTGCTCGGTTCGCGCGAGGGCATGGCCGAGGAAGGCGCCCTGCGGCGGCTCTATTCGCGCAGCTTCCATGCGCTTTTCCGCCTCATCGCCGCCCCGCGTCTGCCCCGCGGCGCCGTCGATTTCCTGCTGCTCGACCGCAAGGCCGTCGACGCGATGAACCGGCTTGGCGAGCGCACGCGCTTCTCCAAGGGTCTCTATGCCTGGATCGGCTTCGAGCACACGACGATCCCGTTTGCGGTGGGCGGGCGTGTTGCCGGTCAATCGAGCTGGAATTTCACGCGCCTGCTCGGCTTCGCCGTCGACGGGCTGGTGTCGTTTTCCACCATCCCGCTCAAGGTCTGGTCTTATCTCGGTCTCGTGATCTCGGCCTGCGCCATGGTCTATGCGCTGGTCTTCCTGATCATGACGCTCGTCTCGGGCACCGACCAGCCCGGCTTCCCCTCGCTGATCGTGTCGATCATGTTCTTCTCCGGCGTGCAGCTCATCTCGCTCGGCGTGCTCGGCGAATATGTCGCGCGCATCTATGAGGAAGTGAAGCGGCGGCCACTCTTCCTGGTCGGCGAGGAAATCGGCGTCACCGAACGCGATCATGGACGCCGCGCCGGCGACCGGACGTCATGAGCGGCGCGCGGCGTATCGTCCTGTCGGCGGATGACTATGGAATTTCGGAAGGCGTCTCGCGCGGCATCATGGAGCTCATCGTCGCCGGCCACCTGTCGGCGACCGCCGCGATGACCAACTGGCCGGAATGGCCCGCGCTGGCGCCGGCGCTGATCGCCCGCCGGGAGCGGATCGCCATCGGCCTGCATCTGAACCTCACCGCCGGCAGCCCGCTCGGCGCGATGCCGATTCTCGCTCCGACGGACCGTTTGCCCGGCATCGCACCCTTCCTGCATGGCCAGGTGGAAGCGGCCGCCGGTGAAATCGCGGCCGAGATCGACCGCCAGCTCGACAGCTTCGAGGAAGCGGCCGGCATGGCCCCCGATTTCGTCGACGGCCATCATCATGTGCACATCTTCCCGGCCGTGCGGCGGGCGCTGATCGCGGCGCTCGTCGCCCGCTATCCGGATCGAAAGCCGCTGGTCCGCAATCCCGGCGATCATCCGGCGCGCATTCTCCTGCGGCGCGCCTTCCTGGTGAAGGCTGCCGGTGTCGCGTTCCACGCACGCGGGCTCGCGACCGATCTCGCGCGCGCCGGCCTGCCATCGAATGACGGCTTCTCAGGCTTTTCCGCCTTCGATCGGGCGAGGGCCTATGACCGCGAACTCGACATCGCGCGCCGCGCAATGGGGCCGCGGCATCTCGCCATGTGCCATCCCGGCCATGTCGATGCGACGCTGCAGGCGCGTGACAATCTTACGGACCGGCGGGAGGATGAATTGGCGACGCTTCTCGATCGGCGCGATATCGGCGCCTGGCTGTGGCTGTGCCGCCGCGATGCGGATGGCCGTGTGCTGTGGTGGCAATGATGATCGGCCGCGCCCTCGCCGATCCCCGGATCCGGCATCTCGTGCATTTTGCCATCGCCGGTTTCACCGCCTTCGCGGTCGATGCCGCGATGCTGCAGCTGCTGCTGCATTTCGGGCTCGGCCCGCTGGTCGCCCGTCCCTTCGCTATCCTGACGGCCATGATCGTCGGCTGGCTGATCAACCGCACCTGGACGTTCCCGATGCCGGGGCGGCCGCATCTTCGCGAATTCGCCCGCTACGCCGCCGTCGCCTCGATCTCTTCCGTGATCAACTACGGCATCTATGCCGCGATCATCCTCGCGCGGCCGCAGACCCTGCCCTTCGTCGCGCTGGTGATCGCGACGGCGATCTCCACCGTCGCATCTTATTCAGGCTATCGCTTCTTCACCTTCCGACACCGGCCGAAGGCTCATTCGGCCGCACCGTCAGACAGTCCCTGACAAGGAACGGCAGATAGACGAGGCAGAGCAGCGGGTCCCACCAGAGATCGGTGGCGCGCAGCATCGCCGTACCGAGGCCGCCGGCTGCCAGCGCGACGGCCAGCACGATGAAGAGCACCGGCACCTTGCGCTCGCCATCGACATGCCAGCCGATCACCGAGCCGATCGCCAGCGTCGAGGACAGCATGAGATAGGTCTGCGCCTCGGTGCGGGGGCTCATCAGCATCAGATAGACGACTGAGAGCGCATAGAGATTGATCATGCCGCGCACGCGTCCATTGCGGCGAAGCGCGACGAAGCCGAGCGCCAGCGTCAGGATCGCCGTGATGAGGCGGGCCACGGTCAACAGGCTTTCAGGCGCGACGATGCCGAACCGCCCCATAAGCCCCGTGATGTCCGACCAGCGCCCCGCTTCGGGCGCGCCCGACATCAGCACCTTGTGGATGCCGATCCCATAGAGCTCCAGCGCGCGCGCTGGATTGGAGTTCACCAGCGGCAGGGCCATCAGCACGACGAGCGCCACGATCAGCTTCGGGATGATCTTCGGCTGCAGGGCCGCGACCAGCAGGATATAGACGATCGCCAACGGCTTCAGCCCGAAGGCGAGGCCAAGCAGGATCGCGCCGCTCCACCAGCGCCGCTCGATCACGTGAACGGTCGCGAGCAGCATCAGCCCGTAGAGAATGTTGGTCGCCTGGCCGTTGCGCAGCGAATTCGCGGCCCCCGGCAGCGCGATCAGGAGCGCGGTGCCGACGATCAGCCAGCGCGTGCGCGTGTCGAAGCGCGGCAGCACGACACGAAAGACCTCAGCGATCGCATAGGCAAGCAGCGCTGCCGAGACGGCGCGCCAGGCGATATCGCCGAACTCTGCGCCGAGCAGCGCAAACGGCGTGTAGAGGACGGCGAAGCTCGGGAGATAGATGAAGCCGGCCGTCCCCTCGCCGAAGATGTCCTGACCGGCCCACCAGCCGAGCGAGCCGACGCGGTAGATCGGCACGACGCTGCGCGCCTCGGGATTGAGATAGACCAGCACGAAGATGACGAGGTTGAACAGCGCATAGAGCGCGAGACCCACGGCGCCGATGGTCAGAATCCATCGCGCCGGCGGCTCAGCCGATGCCAAGGTTTGCCGCGAACCGGCGGCCGTCACAGTGCTGGTCATGGAGTGTTTCCGCCGCGATCAGGGGCCGGCAAAATAGGCCGCACACCAGGCCCCCACAAGGGCGCCGCGCGGCCGACGGTGTCACAGGGCCGCGCCCTCCTGCGGCGACAGACCGAAATTCGCCAGCAGCGGCTGCAACGGCAGTGGCCACGCATGGCCGGACGAAAGATAGGCCGCGCCGGGAACGCCGATCATGCTCGGCGTCTCGTCGAGACCGAGCAGCGACACGACGCGGCGGGCGATCGCCTCGGCCGGATCGATCCAGGCGACAGGCCAGGGCGCGATGCGCACGAAGCGATCGAGCAGGAACGGGTAATGCGTGCAGGCGAGCACCACCGCATCGGTGCGCCGGCCCTCGACCTCGATGAACGCCGGCTCGATCTCGGTGAGGATCGCCGCATCGCCGACCGCCTCGCCCCGCATGACGCTTTCCGCGAGCGGGGCCAGCTCATAGGAGCCGACCAGTCGTACATGGCAGTTCTGCGCAAAGGAGCGGATCAGTGCGCGCGTATAGTCCCGCCGCATCGTTCCAGGCGTCGCCAGCACGCCGACGACGCCGCTCTTCGTTCGCTCGGCGGCCGGCTTGATCGCAGGAACAGTGCCGACAAAAGGGATCGAATGGGCGGCGCGCAACGCCGGCAGGACCAGCGTCGCGGCCGTATTGCAGGCGATGACAACCGCGTCCGGCGAAAACCGCGCGATCAGGCGGCCGACTAGCATCACGATATGATCGCGAAGCGGCGCCTCCTCCCAGTCGCCATAGGGAAACGCCAGGTCGTCGGCGACATAGACGATGTCGGCCTCGGGCACACGCCTGCGGATTTCCGAGAGCACGGAAAGCCCGCCGATTCCTGAATCGAAGACGAGCAGGCGGACGTTCATGCCCCGCCCTCCCCGGGCTCCTCGCGGCTCGTCGTCAGGCTGCCATCGGCGCGGCGACGCGGCCGGGTCGGCCTGTTCTCCAGTGCCGCAATCACGCCGCGCAACGTGCGGATATCCTGTTCGGTGAACGAGGCCTTGGCGAGCATGGCCCGCAGGGTCTGCACCACCACCGGTTTCTTTTCAGCCGGACGGAAGAACGTCACGGCCTCGAGCGCCCCTTCGAGATGCTCGAACAGCCCGACCAGTTCCTCCTTGGTCGCCGGACGGCTCGGATTGGGCGTCTGGAAGCGCAGCCCCTCCTCTTCCGAAGCGAGGCCGCTGCGCCGCCACTCATAGCCAAGGATGAGTACGGCCTGCGCGATATTGAGCGAGGCGAACTCAGGATCGACCGGCAGCGTCACGATCTCGTCGGCGAGCGAGATCTCCTCATTGGTGAGGCCGATGCGCTCGCGGCCGAACAGCATGCCGGTCGGCGTCCCGGCCATCGCATGGCCACGCAGGATCATGGCCGACGAGGCCGGTCCGCGCACGGTCTTGACGATTTCGCGCGGCCGCGCGGTCGTCGCAATCAGATAGCCGATATCGGCAATCGCCGCCTCGACGGTCTCGAAGACCCGGATACGGTCGAACACATGATCGGCCCGGCTCGCAGCGCGCCGGGCGCTTTCATTCGGCCAGCCGTCGCGCGGCTTGACGATGCGGAGGTCGCGCAGGCCGAAATTCGCCATGGCGCGGGCAGCGGTGCCGATATTCTCGCCGAGCTGGGGCTCGACCAGGATCACGGCGGGCCCATCGGCAAGAAGTCGGTCTGGGGAAGTGTTCATCAGGTAGGGCTCGGGCTATGGAGCCTCCGGTCCTAGCGCATCATCCGGCATGGTGCCAGACGCCGCTTGGCAATGACGCCTCTGCCGTGCCGGATGGGAGCGGCCGGAGGCGCTCGAAAGTCGCCAAAATCAATAGGCCAGCCAGCGCTTCGCTGCTTTGCTGCAGGTCAAGGCAGGCAATCGTGCGATGCTGTTGTACTCCCCCATCGCTTCGTTCAAAATCGCGTTATCACAAGGGGGAGTCGCACCATGGCATCGAGCGTCACCGTCACGAGCATTTCATCCACGGTCCAGCGGAAATGGGGCTGGTTCCTGGTACTTGGCATCATATTCCTGATCGGCGGGTTCTTCGCGATCGCTATGCCGCTGGTCTCGTCGATCGCAGTCGGCATCTTCCTCGCGCTTGTCCTGGTCGTCGCCGGAATCTTCCAGATCTGGCAGGCATTCAGCGTGCAGAGCTGGACCGGCTTTCTATGGCAACTCATCATCGGCATCGTGATGCTTCTTGGCGGCATCGCGATCTACATGTCGCCGGCCACCGGATCGGTCGCGCTGACGCTCGTCATCGCGGGCGTCTTCATCGCCAAGGGCGTGTTCCAGATCATTCTCGGCCTGCGCCTTCGGCCGCATGACGGTTGGGGCTGGATTCTGGCGGCCGGTATCATCGCGCTGCTCGCCGGCATCATGATCCTCACCAATTACCCGTTCTCGGGTCTCTGGGTGCCGGGCACGCTGGCAGGTATCTCGCTGCTGTTCACGGGCTGGAGCTATATCGCTCTCGGCCTCGCGGCAAAGCGCGTCGCCTGATCCGTCAAAGCTCTACTCAGCGTTCGTTCGCCGCCGGGCGAACGAACAGCATCGCATAGGCGAACGTCGCCAGAAACACGGCGAGGATAGCGGCGTTCTCATTGGCCCAGTCGAGCGCGGGGACAGAGATCATAGTCCGCGCGGCGCCGACGACGAGGCCAATGGCCACAACCGATCCGGCCCAGGCGATCAGCCCGAACAGAGCGAAAATTGCGCCGCGCAGCAGCAATGTCTGAAGCGTTTCGTGAAGATCCGACATGACGACCCCTTGCCTGACCCATGACGCGACAGCGCGCGCCGGCTGCAGGGAAACGACGTCGCCGCGCCCCGGTTCCAGCCGCCGTTAACGATTGCGTCGAATTAGCGGCAGCGGCTCGCCACGGCGGCCGCGTCCGCCGCCGCGCGCCTTTTCGGGCGGGGGACGCGATGCTATAGCAACGCTTCTCCCAAGCCCGATCGCGCCGGCCTCCTCCGCCGCGAGGGCATCCCAACGAAGGCGAGGCAGTCATTCCATGGCGAAGATCAAGGTAGCCAATCCTGTCGTCGAGCTCGACGGCGACGAGATGACCCGGATCATCTGGCAGGCCATCAAGGACAAGCTGATCCACCCCTATCTCGATCTCGACCTGCAATATTTCGATCTCGGCATCGAGCATCGCGATGCGACCAACGACAAGGTGACGGTCGAGGCCGCCGAGGCGATCAAGAAGGTCGGCGTCGGCGTCAAATGCGCCACCATCACGCCGGACGAAGCCCGCGTGAAGGAATTCAACCTCAAGGAAATGTGGAAGTCGCCGAACGGCACGATCCGCAACATCCTTGGCGGCGTCATCTTCCGCGAGCCGATCATCTGTCAGAATGTGCCCCGCCTCGTTCCGGGCTGGACCCAGCCGATCATCGTCGGCCGCCACGCCTTCGGAGACCAGTACAAGGCGACCGACTTCAAGGTTCCGGGCAAGGGCCGCTTGACGGTCAAGTTCGAGGGCGAAGACGGCACGGTCATCGAGAAGGAAGTCTTCAACTTCCCCGGCGCCGGCGTCGCGATGGCGATGTACAACCTCGACGAGTCGATCCGCGAATTCGCGCGTGCCTCGCTGAACTACGGCCTGCTGCGCAAATATCCGGTCTATCTCTCGACCAAGAACACCATCCTCAAGGCCTATGACGGCCGCTTCAAGGATCTGTTCCAGGAAGTCTATGAGAACGAATTCGCCAGCGCCTTCAAGGAAGCCGGTATCACTTACGAGCACCGCCTGATCGACGACATGGTCGCTTCGGCGCTGAAGTGGTCCGGCGGTTATGTCTGGGCGTGCAAGAACTATGACGGCGACGTGCAGTCCGACACCGTCGCACAGGGCTTCGGCTCGCTCGGCCTGATGACCTCCGTCCTGCTCACCCCCGATGGCAAGACCGTCGAGGCCGAGGCGGCACATGGCACGGTGACGCGCCATTATCGCGAACATCAGAAGGGCAAGGAGACCTCGACCAACTCCATCGCCTCGATCTTCGCCTGGACGCGCGGCCTCGCCCATCGCGCCAAGCTCGACGACAACGCCGAGCTGGCGAAGTTCGCCACAACGCTCGAGACGGTCTGCGTCGATACGGTTGAAGCCGGCTTCATGACCAAGGATCTCGCGCTCCTCGTCGGGCCGGACCAGAAGTGGCTGTCGACCACCGGCTTTCTCGACAAGGTCAGCGACAACCTCAACAAGGCGATGGCCGGCTGAACGGCCGCCTCCCGAATAGCGAAAACGGCGCGGCATCCCCGCGCCGTTCTTGTCTGAGGCCGGCTCCGCCTTTCTGAAGATGGAACGATGACCGACCCCATCGCGCTTGCCGCCTGGAACAATGCAGAATGGTGCGATGCCGTTTCGCGCGCGCATCGGGCGGCGTGCCGGTTCGAGGCTGGCTTCTGGATCAATGCCGGCGATGCGCCCCCCTTCTATCCCAATCTCGTCACGACCGATCCGCACGCCACGGCGCCGCAGTTGAAGGCGATCGAGCTACTGACCGAGCAACCCGGGCGCGGCACCGGCATCAAGGACAGCTTCTTCAGGCTCGATCTTTCGGAGATCGGTCTCAAGCCTCTCTTCGAGGCCGATTGGCTGTGGTTGCCGTCGGCGGCGGTGCTGCCCGCGAGCAATGTCGAGGTCACGGCGGTCGCGGGGGCGGACGAACTGGCGCTCTGGGAACAGGCCTGGGGCGGCACCGACGGCGGCGACCGGGTGTTCCCGCCCAAACTCCTCGGCAATGAGCGAATCCGCTTCCTCGCCGCGAGGCGCGAAGGCCGGATCGTCGCAGGAGCGGCCGTGAATCATTCGAACGGTGCGGTCGGCATCTCCAATGTCTTTCACGGTGGCGACGCCGCCGCGCTGGCGGCGCTGGTCAGCACCGCCAGAGGCCGCTCGCCGGACCTACCCGTGGTCGGCTACGAATCGGGCGAGGATCGCGCGCCCTTCCACGCGGTCGGCTTCGCGAGCATTGGCAAGCTGCGGGTCTGGACCCGCGCCTGACGCGACCGGCGCTCAGCGTGTCTCCGGTGTAGAGGTCCCGGCTTTGCCGGACCGGCGCTAAAGAGATACGGCTTCGATCGCGCCCCGCGCCTCGTTGGGAATCAACTTGGTGCCAGTTTGTTCCTCTTCCATGCCAGCTCCCCCTAAAGTAGAGGCACTCTTCTTTTGCGCGAGGGGGTGGCGCGGGTCGGCGATTGACGCAAGCCCCGCATCCGAACTCCGTGACCGCGACGGAACCTCAAGATTTCGGCAGGAATAATCCGACCAGGATAGTGAACGATAATGGCGACTTCTACCGTGCGGCGCACCCGATGGGTCATCGGGGTCAGCGTAGGGATACTGATTGTCAACAGCTTCGTTCTCTATTCCAGCATTGTCGCGTTCACGGTTTCCGCTCGCTCTCTGCGCGAGACCGTCGAGTTTCGCGATACGCTCTCGGATGTCCTCATAGAGCTTCTGAACGCCGAAACCGGCCAGCGCGGCTTCCTCATAAAGGGGGACGAGCTCTATCTCGAGCCCTACTATCTGGCCTCCGACCGCCTGGATCAAACTCTCGCCAAGCTTGATCGCTTCGCCGTGACCAACCATGCAGACGCGGCAGAGATCGCAGATATCGGCAATCTGGCCAGAGCGAAGTTCGCCGAGCTGCGGAAGGCGATCGACGATTATCGCAGGGGTACGAGTGCCGCGGCAATTCCGCTCGAGCGCAGCAAGACCACGATGGACGCGCTGCGCAGATCCATCGGCGCGATCGAGGAGCAGATTGGGACGATCGTTTCCGAAGAACAGGAAAACTATGATCGTTCGCAGGAACGGGCCTCGATCGCCCTCCTGATATTCATCGCCGGCGTCTCGAGCCTCCTTGTTCTCATTCTCTCGTCCACGCGCCGAGAGATCAGGAACCGCAAGGCCGATGGCGAGCGGATCGCCGAATATGCCCGGACGCTCGACGAAAGCGTCATGGCCCTGAAGCGCGAACGCCACGAAATCCGGCAACTAAACGAGGCGAGCAGCTATCTGCAAAGCTGCAACTCGCTTTCCGAGCTGGCAACGGTCTTCGTGCCGCTGGCGGAGGGTCTTTACGCCGGCCACCGCGGCGCCCTCTATGTCTACGCCGCCTCGCGCAATCAGCTCGACCTGGTCGCCGCGTGGGGTGGCTTTGCCGGTGGCAGCTTCATGCTGGCAACGGATTGCTGGGGTCTACGCCGTGGCCAGTTGCACGAGCATACGCCCGATGCCGGCACTCCGAGTTGCGGACATCTGCACCAGGAGCTGCCGGAGGGCGCAGGCGGCACGATCTGCCTGCCCCTTCTGGCACATGGCGAAACCATGGGCCTTCTCACCATTGTGGCCGATATGGGGACGGGCGACGCGGCAGAGCGCCAGTCGCTGCTTGCCTCTGCTCCCATGCTGGCTCGTCAGCTCAGCCTCACACTCGCGAATATGCGCTTGCGCGAGACACTCAATGATCAGCTCGTCCGCGATCCGCTCACCAACACGTTCAACCGGCGCTATCTGGAACTGATGGCGCAGAACGAAACTGCGCAGGCTCGCCGGACCGGAAGCGGTTTCATCGTCGCGATGATCGATATCGATCACTTCAAGCGCTTCAACGATATTCACGGTCACAGTGCGGGTGATGCTGCGCTGGTTCTGGTGGCATGCCACATCCAGCGCAGCATAAGGGATATGGATTGGCTGGTACGTTATGGCGGCGAGGAATTCCTTCTGATACTTCGCGAAATCTCCGCCGCTGACGGAGAATCCCGGCTGAGGGACCTGGTCAGCAGCGTCTCCGAGCTATCGTTGTGCTTGGGCGAGACGACGCTGCCAAACGTCACGATATCGGTGGGGGCCGCAATATTCGGGGTCCATGGAACGGACTTCGAAGGACTGGTGCGGCAGGCTGACGAAGCATTGTATGAGGCGAAACATCACGGCCGGAACCAGCTGCGGATGGCGATTGAGACGACATCTGTCGCCGCTTCCTGACGGCGACGCCCTCTGGTCAGCTCCGCAGTTCCAGATCGTCGGGCGACCTCATGGTCGCCTTCCGCGCCGCGGTCGAGCAGGCCCTTGCGGCTGACGGCGGGGGGTATTCACCTGCCCGGGGAAGCCGCCCTCTTCATCAACCTCGAGCCGACAGGACGGGGAGAGGTCAGGCGCCTTCGGCCGGTCGTTCGTCAAGGCCGCGCCGCCGCGCGCCGTCTCGCCCCCGACCTGCCGCTCGCCGGCGACGAGCATGCCGAGCGCCTCAACGCCTCCCGCGCGATCGGCTTCGAGAGCATCGGCGCCTTGCGGGTGTTCGTGCGCGACTGACCCGCGCCACGGCCGGGCAGCTGTCAGCTGTTCGCCCGGCTCTCGAGGCGCTCCGCGACTTCGAAAGAAGCGGCCTCAGGATGGATTGCGCCGAACATCGACGGGCACCGGCGTCGCGACAGTGGAGCCCGAATCCTCGCTTGCGGCGCCTCTGCCGATTTCGACGCAATTGCCGCCCGACCGCTTGGCGCGATAGAGCGCCGCATCGGCGGTGGCGAGCAGGGAGCGAACCGTCTCCTCTGTCGGCGATTGCGTCGTCATGACGCCAAAGCTGGCGGTGACGACCCGCCCGGCGCGCGACCTGTCATGGACAATGCCGAGGGCTTCAATGCTGCTGCGCAATGCCTCGGCGAGAGCGGCCGCTTCATCGCAACCCATTTCCGGCAGGATGCAGGCAAACTCCTCGCCGCCATAGCGGCAGGCCAGCCAGTCCGGTCGCACCATCGCATCCGAAAGCAGCGCTGCAACCTTCTTCAGCGCGTCGTCGCCGCCGAGATGACCATAGCGGTCGTTGAAGGCCTTGAACGAATCGATGTCGAGCAGGATCAGCGACAGCGGCAGGCGGGATTCGGCCGCGCGCGCGATCTGCCGCGCCAGCATCGCGTCGAAATGCCGGCGATTGCCAAGCCCGGTCATCTCGTCGGTGATGCTGAGGCGGAGAATTCGGGCATTGAGGCTGCGAAGCTCCGACTCGGCGGCCTTGCGCGCGCTGATGTCGCGCACGATGGAGCAGTTGTAGCGGCGACCGTCATATTCGACGAAATTCACCGTCACCTCGATTGGAATATCCACGCCCATCTTGGAGCGATTGACGGTCTCGAGCGTAAACGACCCCTTCTCCGCGACCTCGCGCCAATGATCGCGCCACTTCTGCCGATCGAACAATGGGTCGACGTCCCAGACATGCATCTCGTGCAGTTCCTCGGCGCTGTAGCCGAGCAGACGTGTCGCCGCCGGATTGACGAAGATATAGCGCGCATCTTCATCGAGCCAGATGATCATATCGGTCAACCGCTCGATCGTGGCCTCCGTCAGCTGCGATCGGTAGCGGATTTCCTGCTCGTTCTTCGCATCCTCGATCGTCAGCAGAAACATCCCGTCCCTACCGGCAACCGGCCTGACAATGACGGTGCCGCGGCTGGATGTTCCATCCCTCCGCTGATAGTTCGTCTCGAAGACCGCGCCGTAGGGATGTTCGGGGCATCGGAGATAGTGCCGCGTTCGCTGGCAGCCCTCCGGCCCGAGAAAAGCCTCGATCGACGGACCCGCTAAAGCGGACGGCTCGACGCGAGCGCGATCTGCTCCGTCCCCGTCCCAATCGAGAACGAAGCCATTTCTATCGATCGTCAGCCACGCAGAATACTGACCCGGCGCGCGTCTCGCTGGCATGCTGATCCCGCACTCGACCACGAGACTTGATGAATAGCGACACGAAGACCATCGCGGAAGCATCGGCGGGCCAGACGAGCAATATTTGACCTGTGAACGCGATCGCCAATGGGGCTTTCGGACCGCGGCTTGATCAGTTCTTGGCTGCAGCAAGCCGGGGGTCAGGCGTGTTCGAGGCCGCGCAGCCGCGCCGCATCGCGTCCCGGCGGTGCGCCGAAAAGGCGCGCATATTCGCGGCTGAACTGCGACTGGCTCTCATAGCCGACCGCGAAGCCGATCATGCCGGCGTCCAGACTTTCGGAGACGAGGCGCCGCCGCGCCTCGAGGAGCCGGATCTGCTTCTGGAACTGCAACGGGCTCATCGCCGTGACGGCCTTGAAGTGGCGATGCAGAGAGGCCGGACTCATGCCGGCGATCTCGGCAAGACTGTCGATGCGCATCGGCTGGTTGAAATGCCTCTTGATCCAGTCGATGGCGCGATCGACCCGCGCGAGGCGGCTGTTGTGCGCCACCATCTGGCGGAGCACAGCGCCTGCCGGTCCGGTCAGCAGCCGGTAGAGGATTTCCCGTTCGGCGAGCGGCGCCAGGACAGCGGCATCGCCGGGCTGTTCAACCAGCCGCACGAGGCGAAGGACAGGATCGAGCAAATCCGTCCCGAGCGGGCCGATCGCCATCCCAACGCCCTGGCCAGCCCCCTCCGCCGCTGCCGGCAGTCCGGCCAGCATCTCGACGATCGCCAGCCGGTCGAGCCGAAGCGTTGCGCAGAGATAGGGCGTGGCCGGCGTTGCGTCGACGATGCAGGCCATCACGGGCAGATCCACGGCGACGAGCAGAAAGCGGGATGGGTCGTAAACCACCGCCTGTTCGCCCACCATCAGCCGTTTCGAACCCTGGACCGCGATACACAGCACCGGTTCGTAGAAAGAGGGCGCGGGCAAGGTCGCCGCTTCGGCCCTGATCAACCTTAAGCGTGGGATTGCGGTTTCGGCGCGGCCGAGCACCGCATTCCGTCGCAGGATGTCACGCAGTTCCTCGAGCTGGTTCATGCGTCTCCCTATCGCCCGCGACGTGGCAGGCCGCAACAGCATGCGCATCAAGGATGGCCACTCTGCGAGGATCAGGCAAGAAGGCGCCAGCAATTGGCTAACGCGAACGCTGCTGGCGCATCATCTTCGTTGCGCTGATGCAAGGAGATTTCCATGAGCAAAGTCTGGTTCGTGACGGGCGCGACACGTGGTATCGGCGCCGAGATCGTGAGAGCGGCGCTCGCCGCCGGCGACACCGTCGTCGCGACGGGCCGCAAGCCCGAGGCAATCCGGGGCGCATTTGCCGATGCTGGAGATGCCTTGCTCGCGCTGCCGCTCGACGTCACCAATGCGGATCAGATCGCGGCTGCCGTCGATGCTGCCGTCGCCCGCTTCGGCCGGATCGACGTCCTCGTCAACAATGCCGGCTACGGGCAGCTCGGGCTTTTCGAGGAAACCGCAATAGGCGATGCCGAGCGCCAGTTCGCGACCAACGTCTTCGGCCTGTTCGACATGACGCGGGCCGTCCTGCCGGTGATGCGAGGCCAGCGCGCCGGCCACATCTTCAACCTCTCGTCGATCGCGGGCCTGCGTGGCGGCCTCGGCGGCTCGATCTATTGCTCCAGCAAGTTCGCCGTCGAAGGATTCTCCGAATCGCTCGCCCAGGAAGTTGAGCCGTTCGGCATCCATGTGACGGTTGTCGAGCCCGGCTTCTTCCGGACGGACTTCCTCGACGAAACCTCCGTCAGCTTCGGCACCCAGGCGATCGATGATTATGCCGAAGTCTCGGCCCAGCTCCGCAACGGCTACCGTGATCGCAACCATCGTCAGGCAGGCGATCCGGCCAAGCTCGGAGCGATGATCGTCGATCTCTCGAGCCTCGCCGAGCCGCCCTTCCGCTATGCCGCCGGCTCGGACTCGGCCGAGATTTTCGCCGCCAAGATCGCCCGCCTGCAGGGCGAGCTCGAAGCGACCAAGGCACTTTCCATCAAGACCGACGGCTCCTTCTAGCGCCGTCGCCACAGCCCCCGGCGCGGCCCGGCTCCCCTCTACCGGCACCGGACGGCGCCTCCACCCAGCCAGAACGGATCCATCCCATGCGCTACAACAAGCTCGGAGGCACGGGCCTCCTCGTCTCGGAACTCACCCTCGGCACCATGACCTTCGGCGGCCGCGGCTTCTGGACCGCGATCGGCCAGCTCGACCAAACCGTCGCCGACGGCATTGTCGCCCGCGCGCTCGACGCCGGCGTCAACTTCATCGATACGGCGGATGTCTATTCCGAAGGCCTTTCCGAGGAAATCACCGGCCGCGCCATGGTGAACTCCGGCCGCAAGCGCAGCGACATCGTGCTGGCGACCAAGGCGCTCGGCCAGGTCGGCCCCGGCCCGAATGATCGCGGCGCCTCGCGCGGCCATATCATAGATGCCGTCAAGGCGAGCCTCGCCCGCCTCGGCACCGACTATATCGACCTCTATCAGATACACGGTTTCGATCCGCTGACGCCGGTGGAGGAAACCGTGCGGGCGCTCGATGATCTCGTGCGCCAGGGCCATGTCCGCTATGTCGGCGTCTCGAACTGGGCAGCCTGGCAGATCATGAAGGCGCTCGGCATCGCCGATGCCAATGGCTGGACACGCTTCGCCTCGCTGCAGGCCTACTACACCATCGCCGGCCGCGATCTCGAGCGCGAGATCGCCCCGCTCCTCCTCGACCAGAAGGTCGGCCTCATGGTCTGGAGCCCGCTCGCCGGAGGCCTCCTGTCCGGCAAATATGATCGCGACGGCAACTCGGCGGAGGGCGGCCGCAGGGCGAATTTCGACTTCCCGCCGGTCGACAAGGACCGTGCCTTCGACGTCGTCGACGTGATGCGCGAGATCGCCAGTTCCAAGGGCGTAACGGTGGCACAGGTCGCGCTTGCCTATCTGCTGAAGAAGCCCTTCGTCACCACGGTGATCATCGGCGCCAAGACCATCGAACAGCTCGACGACAACCTCGCGGCCGTCGCGGTGACCCTCAGCGACGACGACATGAACAGGCTCAATGCCGTCAGCGTCCTGCCGCCCGAATATCCGGGCTGGATGCTTGAGCGCCAGAGCGAGAACCGCAAGGCGGGCTGAATAGGCGCACGGTCGCCCGCATCCGATGCGGGCGACCGATTTTCCGCCTCAGCTATCGATCGGCGCCGCTTTTCCATCCGGCGCCACGGCCTGATCACGCATGCGGCCGCGCGCGACCTCGCGGGCCACGGCGAGGCGCTGCTCCACAGCCTCGTCCGGCAGACCGATCCCGGCGAGGAGGTTGCCGGCAAGCTGCAGGCTGCCTTCGAGCGCCTCCGGAACGACATCCGTCGCGCCGCACTCCAGCAGGCGGCGCGCATGCGTCAGTGAACGCGCGCGGGCGTGAATGATCGCATTCGGCCAGTGTTCGCGGATCGTCTGGACCATTCGCTCGGCAACGCCGGCCTCATCCAGCGTCACAACGAAGGCGCGCGCCTTGTCGGCGCCGAGCTTTGCGAGGATTTCAGGGCGCGTCGCATCGCCGAAGAAAATGGCATGCCCCTCTTTCGACGCGCGCCGAACATGCTCGGAATTGAGATCGAGCGCGACATGCGGAATGTCCTCGGCAGCGAGCAAGGCCGCCACCGTCGCGCCGAACCGGCCGAAACCACCGATGATGACGTGGTCCGAAAAGCTCTCCTGGCCCGTCACGCCCTGGCTTGCCTGCGCATCGCGCGCCTTGAACCGGGCGGCGAGCTTCCCCCCGACCATGCCGAGCAGCGGTGACAGGACCATCGAAAGGGCCGCGATCGTCGTGGCGAGGCGAGCGATGTCGGGTGCAATGACATTGTCGCGGGCCGCGAGCGTGAACACCACGAAGGCGAATTCGCCAGCGCCTGCCAGGATGAACGCCGTCTCGACCGCGCCCGGCCGCGGCAGCCGCGCCATGCGGAACGCCAGATAGCCGACCGCGAGCTTGACGGCGAAAAGCATGGCGAGCGCGCCGAGGATCAACGGCAACTGGCCAATCACGGCGACGACGTCGATCGTCATGCCGACGGTCATGAAGAAGAGGCCGAGCAGGAGATCCTTGAACGGCTCGACCTCGACATCGATCTGATGGCGATATTCGGTCTCGCTGAGCAGCAGCCCGGAAAGGAATGCGCCGAGCGCCGCCGAAAGTCCGGCGCGGGACGTGATCGCGCCGGCCACGACGATGATCAGGAGCGTGATCGAGATCAGCAGCGTCCGATTGCCCGTCGCGCCGGCAAAACGCATCAGCGGCTTCACGATCGTGCGGCCAAGCAAGACCACCGCGATCACCACGACGACGGCGAGCGCAATGCCCTTGACCAGCGATGGGCCGACGCTGGCGCCCGTCTGGCCGAGAATGCCGACGACGATGACGATCGGCACCACCATCAGATCCTGCAGGATCAGCACGCCGAGCGCGATGCGTCCCGTCGGCGTCCCGAGCCGCCGCCGTTCCGCCAGCGACTGCGTCACGATCGCCGTCGAGGACAAGGCGAACGCCATGCCGAAAACCAGCGAATCGTCGAACTCGAAGCCTGAAAGCGCTCCGGCGCCATAGATCGCGGCGGTCACAAACGCCACCTGCAGCCCGCCGGCGCCGAGCATCAACCGGCCGATGGCCCCGACGCGCGCGAACGAGAGCTCCAACCCGATGGTGAACAGAAGGAACAGGATTCCGAGATCGCCAAGGGCCTGCAATTGGCCGACATTGGTGATCGTCGCGTAGCCGAACAGCGCATTGATCGACACGAGATGGCCGAAGCCGCCTGGCCCGACAATGATGCCGGCGATCAGGAAGCCCATGACGACGCCGAGCTTCAGATGCTGGAAGAGCGGGACGACGATGCCGGCGGCAACGAGGAATACCAGTAGCTGACGGAAGTCCGCTACCTGCTCCATCTGTCTCCCCGCTCCACTGAAAGCTACGTTTCTATCGCATCCCGCCTATCGAAACCCGCCTCGAGGCAGGGATCAGCCGCCAAGCCGCGCCTCAATCGCGCCGAGCGCCTCGCCGGCCCGCGCCCCCTCGGGGCCACCCGCCTGCGCCATGTCCGGGCGCCCGCCGCCGCCCTTGCCGCCGAGTGCCTCGGCGCCGATCCGAACGAGGTCGACGGCGCTGAACCGCGCGACGAGGTCTTCGCTGACGCCGACGACGATCGCCGCCTTGCCGTCTTCCGCAACCCCGACAAACGCGACGACACCCGAGCCGACCGATTTCCTGGCTTCGTCAACGAGACCCTTCAGATCCTTCGGCGCGATGCCCTCGACCACGCGGCCGAGATAGCGGATGTCGCCGACATCGCGCACGCCGTCGCCCGATGCCTGGCCGCCACCGCCGAGCGCGAGCTTCCTCCGCGCGTCGGCGAGTTCGCGCTCGAGCCGTCGCCGCTCTTCGACGAGCACCGTCACGCGCTCGACGGCTTCGTCCGGACGGACCTTCAGCGCCTGAGCGACTTCCTTCAGCCGCTTGTCCTGCAATTCGAGGTGATCGCGCGCCGCCTTGCCGGTCAGCGCCTCGACGCGGCGGACACCCGACGCGACCGCGCCCTCGCCGACGATCGTGACGAGCCCGATCTCGCCCGTGCGGCCGACATGCGTGCCGCCGCAGAGCTCGACCGAATAGGCCTTGCCGTCGCGCTCGCCCATCGAGACGACGCGCACCTCGTCGCCATATTTCTCGCCGAACAGCGCCATCGCGCCAGCGGCAATCGCTTCGTCGCGCTCCATCAGCCGCGTCGATACGGCGCTATCCTGCAGCACCACCTCATTGGCGATGTCCTCGACCGCCGCGAGCTCGGCCGCATCGATCGGCTTCGGATGGCTGAAATCGAAGCGCAGACGATCCGGCGCGACCAGCGAGCCCTTCTGCGCGACATGTTCGCCGAGCACCTTGCGCAGCGCCGCATGCAGGAGATGCGTCGCCGAATGATGCGAGCGGATCGCCGCGCGACGGCCATGATCGACCAGGAGCCGGGCCGAATCGCCGACCTTCACGCTGCCGCTCTCGACGACGCCGTTATGGACGAACAGCCCGTCGCCGCGCTTTTGCGTGTCCTCGATGCGCACCCGCGCGCCGCCGTCGGTCTCGATCGTACCGGCGTCGCCGACCTGGCCGCCCGACTCGCCATAGAACGGCGTCTGGTTGACGATGATCTGCACGCGTTCGCCAGCCTCGGCGGCGGCGATCTCGGCGCCGTCGCGGACAAGCGCTAGCACCTTGCCTTCGGAAGCCTCCGAGGAATAGCCGAGGAACTCTGTCGGCCCGAGCCGGTCGCGCAATGTCAGCCAGATCGTCTCGGCCGCGGTATCGCCCGAGCCGGCCCAGCTGGCGCGCGCCTCGGTCTTTTGGCGCTCCATCGCTGTCTGGAACACGTCGGTATCGACGCCAATGCCGCGGGCGCGCAACGCGTCCTGCGTCAGATCGAGCGGAAAGCCGTAGGTGTCATAGAGGCGGAACGCCGTCTCGCCATCAAGCGTGGCGCCGGAAACGAAACCGGCCGTCGCCTCGTCGAGCAGCACGAGACCGCGCGCCAGCGTACGGCGGAAGCGGATCTCCTCGAGCCGCATCGTCTCGGTGATCAGCGCCTCGCCGCGCACCAGTTCGGGATAGGCCTGGCCCATCTCGCGTACCAGCGCCGGCACCAAACGCCACAGCAGCGGATCGGCAGCGCCGAGAATATGCGCATGTCGCATCGCGCGGCGCATGATCCGGCGCAGCACATAGCCGCGACCCTCGTTCGAGGGCAGCACGCCGTCAGCGATCAGGAACGATGACGCGCGCAGGTGATCGGCGATGATGCGATGGCTGGCGCGCTGCGCGCCTTCGGCCGGCACGCCTGTCGCCTCGACGGAGGCGCGGATCAGCGCCTTGAAGAGATCGATGTCGTAATTGTCATGCACGCCCTGCAGCACCGCAGCGATGCGCTCGAGACCCATGCCGGTATCGATCGACGGGCGCGGCAGCGGCAGCCGGTTGCCGGGCGCCAGTTGCTCGAACTGCATGAAGACGAGATTCCAGATCTCGATGAAGCGGTCGCCATCCTCGTCCGGGCTGCCCGGCGGGCCGCCCGGAATGCCCTCGCCATGATCGAAGAAGATCTCGGAGCAGGGACCGCAGGGGCCGGTGTCGCCCATCTGCCAGAAATTGTCCGACGTCGCGATGCGGATGATGCGCTCTTCGGGCAGGCCGGCGATCTTCTTCCAGAGATCAAACGCCTCGTCGTCCTCGTGATAGACTGTGACGAGGAGCTTGTCCTTCGGCAGCGCGAACTCACGCGTGACCAGAGTCCAGGCCAGTTCGATCGCCCGTTCCTTGAAATAGTCGCCGAACGAAAAATTGCCGAGCATCTCGAAGAAGGTGTGATGCCGGGCGGTGTAGCCGACATTGTCGAGATCGTTGTGCTTGCCGCCCGCGCGCACGCATTTCTGCGACGTGGTCGCGCGCGGCCAAGGCGCCGCGGCCCGGCCTGTGAAATAGTCCTTGAACTGGACCATGCCGGCATTCGTGAACATCAGCGTCGGATCGTTCTGCGGCACGAGCGAGCTCGAGGCGACGATCTCATGGCCGTTCTTCTGATAGAATCCGAGATAGGCCGACCGGATGTCGTTGACGCTGCTCATGGAATGATCCGCTTGAAGACCGGGAGGCCGCATCGCGGATGCCCGGTGAGAAACCTGGCCGCGTTTGTAGCGGCCGGCCGCGGGACTGTCCAGAAAGCAGCATTGCCGACACAGCACCGGCGAGCCGCCGGCGCCGCTCTGTCATGCCTCAGTGGCCGCGACCGTCATAGGCGTTGACGGTGACCGACGCGAGATCGATGCCGTCGATGCACCGCACATTGACCGCGACCATGTCGCTTCCATCGGGGCCCTTCGCCCGCGCAAAGGCCTCGATGCCGCAATCCTGGCAGAAGAGATGATGGATGATGCGATGGTTGAACTGATAGTCGGTGAGGTTGTCCTCGCCCGCCGTCACACTGAAGTTGCTCGCCGGAACAAAGGCGAGCCAGTGTCCACGCTTCTGGCAGATCGAACAGTTGCAGGAAATCGCGCTGGTGAAATCGCCATGCGCCTCGAAACGAACCTTGCCACAGTGGCAGCCGCCCGTCTCGTCAGTCGCTTCAGCCATTCTCAACCCTCCCTCAAAGCGAAGGCGCAGCTCGCCGCGCCTCCGCCGGTCACGCCGCCAGGAGACTACGCTTCCAGGGCGTCGTCGCCATCCGCTTCGGCTTCGCCATCCTTCGACAGCAGCGCCTCGGCAAGCAGGCCGGCATTCTGACGGATCGCCTGTTCAACCGTGTTGGCGATCTCCGGATTGTCGCGGAAGAACGCCTTGGCATTCTCGCGGCCCTGACCGAGACGCTGGCTGTCATAGGAGAACCACGCGCCCGACTTCTCGACGATGCCGGCCTTGACGCCGAGATCGATCAATTCACCGACCTTCGACACGCCCTCGCCATACATGATGTCGAATTCGACCTGCTTGAACGGCGGCGCCAGCTTGTTCTTGACCACCTTGACGCGAGTCTGGTTGCCGACGACCTCGTCGCGATCCTTGATCGCACCGATGCGGCGGATGTCGAGACGGACCGACGCGTAGAACTTCAGCGCATTGCCGCCGGTCGTCGTCTCGGGATTGCCGAACATGACGCCGATCTTCATGCGGATCTGATTGATGAAGATCACCATAGTCTTCGACTTCGAGATCGAAGCGGTGAGCTTCCTGAGTGCCTGGCTCATCAAGCGCGCCTGCAGGCCGGGCAGGCTGTCGCCCATCTCGCCCTCGATCTCGGCGCGCGGCGTCAGCGCGGCGACCGAATCGACCACCAGCACGTCGATGGCGCCGGAGCGCACCAGCGTATCGGTGATCTCAAGCGCCTGCTCACCGGTGTCCGGCTGCGAGATCAGGAGGTCATCGAGATTGACGCCGAGCTTGCGGGCATAGACGGGGTCAAGCGCATGCTCCGCATCGACGAAGGCGCAGATGCCGCCGTTCTTCTGCGCTTCGGCGATGGTGTGTAGCGCCAGCGTCGTCTTGCCCGAGGATTCCGGCCCATAGATCTCGACGATGCGGCCGCGCGGCAGACCGCCGATCCCGAGCGCGATATCAAGCCCGAGCGATCCGGTCGGGACGGTGCCGACCTCGACGACCTTGTCGTTCTTGCCGAGCCGCATGATCGAGCCCTTGCCGAACGCCCGCTCGATCTGGCTGAGAGCGGCATCCAGCGCCTTCGACTTGTCCATTGTGGCCCCTTCGACGAGACGGAGAGAAGTTTGCGACATGCGTGCGATCCTTATTCCATACTGTGAGGAGTCGATCAAACTGAGAACATTGTACATGTTTTGTTCTCATCCGCAAGCTGCATCCCCACCGTGCCGCGCGCATATGTGAGTCCTGCCATGCAGCGCCGCCGGTGGTGCGCCGCGCCCCTCTGTGATGCTATGCAGCGGGAAATCCGCACTGTTTCATCAAGTAGAGAGAGCGACCTCAACGTGCAGCGCCCTGCCCTTGTCATGATCCTTCTCGCCGTCCTGGCGCTCGGCGGCTGCCAGGCCCCAACCAACCAGCAGCTGGGTGGGATCGCCGGCTCGGCCGTCGGCGCCATGATCGGCAGCCAGTTCGGCTCCGGCGCGGGCAAGCTGGGTGCAACGATCGTCGGTGGCGGTATCGGCGGCATCATCGGCAGCCAGATCGGCAAGAGCATGGATCAGAACGCACAGCGCCAGGCCTCGGAGGCGGAGACGCGTGCGATCACCACCGGCCAGCCCGGCGTGCCGGTCAGCTGGAACGCCGGATCGAGCCACGGCCAGGTCATTCCCGGGCCGATTGGCAAGCAGAACGGCCGCGAGTGCCGCCCCTATACCCACCAGATCGTCGTCGACGGACGCGGCGAAGCCCTGCGCGGAACCGCCTGCCGCATGCCTGACGGCTCGTGGCAGACGATCTCCTGATCAAGGTTTCAACAACATGGTATCCGCAATGAGCCTTTCCGATCGCATCCGCCTTTCCGACGAAGTCGCCGCAGCGCGGGCAGACGGGCGCCCGCTCGTCGCGCTCGAGACGACGATCGTCACCCATGGCATGCCCTATCCGGAAAATGTCGCGACCGCCCTTGCCGTCGAAGAGGTCGTGCGCGGCGCGGGCGCGGTGCCCGCCACGATCGCGATCATAGACGGCGCCATCCGCGTTGGACTGACCGCGGCCGAGCTTGAAGAACTGGCCGGCATGAAGAACGTCATGAAGCTCTCGCGGGCCGATCTCGCCTTCGCGCTCGCCACGGGCCGGCCCGGCGCCACCACGGTCGCAGCTACCATGATCGCGGCGGCGCTTGCGGGCATCCAGGTCTTCGCGACGGGCGGAATCGGCGGCGTCCATCGCGGCGCCGAGACTAGCTTCGATGTCTCGGCAGATCTCTATGAGCTCGCCGAAACGCCGGTCACGGTCGTCTCGGCCGGCGCCAAGGCGCTGCTCGATATCCCGAAGACGCTTGAAGTGCTGGAGACGCTCGGCGTGCCGGTCGTGACGGTCGGCCAGGATATGCTGCCGGCCTTCTGGTCGCGCGACAGCGGCCTGCCCTCGCCGCTCCGCCTCGACGACCCGGCTGACATCGCGAGCTTCCTCGCAACGCGCACTGCGCTCGGCCTCAAGGGCGGCCTGCTCGTCGCCAATCCCGTGCCTCTCGCTGACGAGATCCCGGCCGACGAGATGCGCGCCCATATCGAGGAGGCAATCCGCGACGCCGAGCGCGAAGGCGTCCGCGCCAAGGCGGTCACGCCCTATGTGCTCGGGCGCATCCTGACTCTGACCGGGGGACGCAGCCTCGTGACCAATATCGCGCTGGTCAAGAACAATGCCCGCCTCGCCGGCGAGATCGCCGTGGCCCTTCAGGCCGTGGCGGGGTGACGCGCATGAAGGACGTGGCCGACCTCGGCTTCATCGAGCGGCGACGGCCCCGTCACATAGAGACGGCCAAGATCGGGCCCTGACAGATTGCCTGTCACTTCGAAGCCGAGGGCGGCGAGATGCCGCTCCATTTCGTCGGGCCGGAAATAGCTGACGAAAGGCTCGCCGAGCTGGGCCGTACGGCCGGCGAGCGTCAGGAAGGCCAGCCGCTGCAACACGCCGACGCGATCGGGCGGCTCGGCATAATCGAGCACAAGCTCGGCGCCGCCCTTGCGGGCAGCGATGATGCCGAGCGTCGTGAGAATGGCGATCTCCGACAGATAGGGCACCACCCCGAGCCAGGAAAAGAACACCGGCGCATCCGGCTCCAGCCCGGCGGTCTCGAGCTTGCCGTCAAGCCGATCGACCGAAAAATCGACGGGTACGAAGCGCGTTGTTTCGGGCACCGGAATGAGCGTCTGCTCGAGGCGCTGGCGCTTCCAGGCCTGGGTCGCCGGATGGTCGACCTCGTAGACGACGACCCCCTTGTCGGCGAAGGGATTGCGATAGGCGAACGTATCGAGCCCCGCGCCGAGCACAACCACCCGGCGGACACCGACGGCGACGGCCGCCGCGAGCTTGTCCTCGGCAAAGCGGCTGCGGGCGGCCAAGAAGGTACGCAGCGCAGCCCCGCCCGATGAATCGGCGCGGCTGATTTCATCGCGCGCGACCGATGAGCCACGATCACCGCCGACAATGGTCAGCGCAAGCGGGTCCTCGAAGATCAGCGGCTTGTCGAGCAACTGGTGCGCCGCCCGGCGCATCGCGGCTCGAAACGCCGTGGCGCTCGGCTTTCCCTCGATCACGTACGTAGAGCTCCCTTGTCCATGAGCCTGCCGGACAATGCTGACGACCGGGCTTGGATGCAAGCGGAGAGCCCGTCGGCGCTCAACGCAGGCATCCGAGATTGGTGAGGAGCTGCACCGCATCGGCGCGGGCCAGTCCCGGCGGATCGCCGCTCACCGGGAGGATGAGCACGGCGAAGCTGCCGTCTTCATCGGCGATGACGTGGAACGGCTGGAAAGCGGCCGTCGCGTCAGCGCTGACCTTGCCGCAATAGCCGCGGCCGTTGCGGGCGAGCGATGGCGCGAGATCGCGGATACGGGCAACCGCCGGATCGGGCATCCGCGCCGCGACCGCGCCGATAATGGCCGCCTGCAGCGTGGGCGTGGAAAGCGGCGTTCCGACATAGCTCTGCGCATCCGCCGGCAAGCTTGCCACGACCATCGCGGCTGCCGCGATGATCAAACCGCCAAGACGCATCGTCATTCCTCCACGCATCGTCCGCCAGCCGCAGGCGATTGATGACAATTCGGGCGCGAGATGCAAGGTCGAAGGGTGCCGGTGAGCAATGACTCATCCTCCGTCAGGACAAGCTGTCGTTCTCCATGCATCCCGGCAGCGGTCTCGTTGAGCTATCCCAAGAGCTCAGAGTCGGGGATATGCGTTTGACGGCTCAACGCCTCACCAGGCGAGGCGCAAGGCTTCGAGCCCATGGAAATGATAGCTGTCGCGATAGCGTGGCGGCGCGGCGATCCTCAGCCCCGGCAGGCGGGAGAAGAGGATCGGCAGGGCGACCTGCAGTTCGAGCCGCGCCAGCGGCGCGCCGATGCAGAAATGGATGCCGCCGCCGAAGCCGAAATGCGCCAGCGCCGGGCGGGCGGGATCAAGGCGGGCGGCATCGACATAGCGCGCCGGATCGCGATTGGCGGCGCCGAGCACCAGCCCCACGCTGTCGCCCTTCTTGAGCGCGATGCCCGCAAAATCGAGATCTTCAAGCGCGTAGCGCGAGAAGAAATGCAACGGCGGATCGAAGCGGAGGCATTCCTCCGCCGTCGCCTCGACGGCATCATCGGTCGCTAAGACGACCGCAGGATCAAGCCCGGTCTCAAGGATCGCCTTCACGCCGTTGCCGATGGCATGCACGGTCGCCTCATGGCCGGCATTCAGGAGCAGGATGATGGTCGCGATCAGCTCGTCTTCCGAGAGGCGGTCGCCCTTTTCCTCGGCAGCGATCAGCGTCGAGACGAGATCGTCGGCCGGCGCCTTGCGCTGCTCGGCGATCACCTCTTTCAGATAGGCGACGAAATCCTGAACCGCCGCGACGGCCGCGTCCTCGATCGCCCGCGTGCGGCCAAACTGATACATCGCCACCATCTTGTGCGACCAGTCGAGCAGGTCGTCGGCACGACTCGTCGGCACGCCGAGCATCTCGGCGATGACGATGACCGGGATCGGCGTCGCAAAGGCCTCAATCAGGTCGACTTCACCGGCGCCTTCGAAGCGATCGATCAGGTCATTGGCGAGCGCTGCGATGCGCGGCCGCAACCGTTCGACCTGCCGCGAGACGAAGGCGCGATTGACGAGCGTTCTAAGCCGCGTGTGCGTCGGCGGTTCGCGATCGAGCATCGAGAGCGTGTCGATGTCGGTGAAGGGTCGGAGCCGCTCCGGCACCTCGGGAATGCCCAGCTCTTCTCGCGTCGCGACATGCAGGATCTCGCGGCCAAAGCGCTTGTCGCGGAAGAGCGCATGCACATCCGCCGCGTCGAGGAAGCACCAGAGGCCGTACTGCTCCCAGAAAAACACCGGCGTCACCGCCCGGATCTCCTCGAAGACCGGATAGGGATCCTGGAAGAAGGCGGGATTCCGGGCGTCGATGAAGACGCGGCGGCTGGCGGGATCGATGGTGAAGGGAGCGGAGGTCTGCGGCGCGAGGCCTGTAGCGATCGGCTGATGGATGATCACGCTGTCGTCTCGATCCGTGGTGCACCGCGCAAGGTTCGGATGCAGACGGGCTGGATGCAAGCGGCCATTGCGTCGCCGCCGTGCAATGAGCGCAAACGCTACTCCCCCAGCGCTTCCTTCACGGCTGTTGCCAGTTGTTTCAGCGAGAATGGTTTCGGCAGGAAGCTGAAGCTCTCGCCGTCGGGCAGGTTGCGGGCAAAGGCGTCCTCGGCATAGCCCGAGACGAAGATGATCTTGAGGTTCGGCCGCGTCTTGCGCAGTTCGCGCAGCAGCGAGGGGCCGTCGAGCTCAGGCATCACGACGTCGGAGACGACGAGATCGATCGATCCGCCGGTGCGTTCCATGACTTCGAGGGCTTCCGCGCCGGATGATGCCTCGTGCACCGTATAGCCGCGCGACGCGAGCGCGCGGGCGGCGAAGGCGCGCACCGCCTCTTCATCCTCGACCAGCAGGATATTGGCGCTGCCGGTGAGATCCGTCTTCGCCTGCGGCTTCTCGGGCGCGAGCTCCGCTTTCGGCTGCTCCACGGTGACGTAGCGCGGCACGAAGATGCGGAAAGTCGTGCCCTTCTGCATGACGCTGTCGAAGAAGATATGCGCGCCAGTCTGGCGGACGATGCCATAGACGGTCGAAAGGCCGAGCCCGGTGCCCTTGCCGACGTCCTTCGTCGAGAAGAACGGTTCGAAGATCTTGGACTGGACTTCGAGCGGAATGCCGGTGCCGGTGTCCTCGACCTCGATCAGCACATATTCGGCCGCCGGCAACGCCTTGTAGCCGAACGCGGCGCAATCGGCCGGCAGGATGTTGCGGGTGCGGATGGTGAGTTGGCCGCCCGTTGGCATCGCGTCGCGCGCATTGACCGCGAGATTGATGACGACCTGCTCGAACTGATTGAGGTCGGCCTTGATCGGCCAGACGTCGCGGCCATGCACCACCTGGAGCTTGACCTTCTCGCCGAGCAGCCGCTCGAGCAGGATGGAGAGATCCGACAGCACGTCGCCGATGGCGAGAATCTGCGGGCGCAATGTCTGGCGACGCGAGAAGGCCAGCAGCTGCCGCACGAGGCCGGCGGCCCGGTTGGCATTCTGCTTGATGTTCATGATGTCCTGGAAGGACGGGTCGGACGGCCGGTGGTTGGCGAGGAGCAGGTCCGAGAAGCCGATGATCGCGGTCAGCACGTTGTTGAAGTCATGCGCGACGCCGCCGGCGAGCTGACCGATCGACTCCATCTTCTGGCTCTGCTGGAACTGCTGTTCCAGCGCCCGCTGCTCAGTCGTGTCGAGCGCATAGATCGTCGCGATTTCATGTTCATCGGCGCCTTCGTCGACGGCGCTGACATAGAAGCGGGCGCTGCGGTCGCCGGGGCCGGCAATGCTCGCATCGACGAACGGAATGTCGCCATGCCCGGCCGCGGCCGCCTCGAGGGCGCGTTCGACGGCCGCTCGCCCGCCCTCGGCGACGATATCGGCGAGGCGAAGCCGTCCGCCGCCATCGCCCTGCACCGAGCCGAACAGCCGCGCAAAGGCGGCATTGGTGCGGCCGATGCGTCCACTGCGATCGACGGAGGCGATGGCGAAAGGCGTATGGTTGAAGAATCGCGTGAAGCGAACCTCGGCAGCCCGCAACGCCTCGGATACATCCTCGCCCGGGCCACGGTTGAGCACGATGGTCCGCGTCGCGCCCGGGGCCCCGTCATGTGCATAAGGCACGCGATGCAGGAAGCGCACAGGCAGGCTCTGTCCATTCTGCTTGACGAGGTCGAGGTCGAAGATCTCGGTTTCGCTGCCGCCCGGCCGCGTATTGCCGGCTGCGAGCAGCGCAGCGCCATCGCCGCGCACGATGTCCGATAGTGAGATCGAGCCGGGCTTGAAGAAGGCGAGATCGATGCCGAGCCATTCCGCCAGCGTGGCATTGAGATAGACGATCCGGCCATCCGGCTCGGCCGAGAGAAAGCCCGCCGGCGCATGGTCGAGATAGTCGATCGCGTGTTGCAGGTCCTGGAACACCGTCTCCTGCTGCTCGCGATCACCGGTGATGTCGGCGAGCCGCCATGCCGTCAGGAACTGATCGCCCGCCTGGATCGGCCGGGCATGGACACGATACCAGCGCGGCCCGATCGGTCCGGTGCCGGAGAGCGGCGCCGGCATGCGGATCTCCTCGACTGCCGCGCGCTGGTGACGAACCGATTGCGACAGGCGGTAGAGCGCCTCGCTGGCGGCCCGATCGCCGGAAAAGACGCGCTCGATGACGCGGACATCGCTCTCGTCATCGGCACCGATCAGGTCCGCATAGGCGCCGTTGGCATAGAGAATGCGTCCCTCGCGATCGCTGATGACGAGGCCCTCGGTCATCGAATCGATGAAGCCGCGTGCCAGATCATCACGCGGGACCTGGCCACCGAAGCGCACCAACCCGATCGCGGCAGCAAAAAGCGTGAAGACGCCAAGCACGGCGAGAATGCCGAGGACGGCAAAGATGAAGGGCTGCGCCGAAGACGGCGGCAGCATCGCGCCGGCGACGGCCACGGCGACAAGCACAACCGCCAGCACCACCAGCCGCCCGATGCCGCCTGTGCGCCCGCCACGATCGATGACCGGTGGGCGCCCCTCCGCCCCGCCGAATCGCGACGTCATGGCGCACCGCCTGCCACAGCAACGCCCATAGCGCGGCATATATCGATCGCACCCCGGCTTGCGGCCGGGCTGGCTATGAAGGAGACGGCACTGATGCGGTGCGGCTGCGGGAGCACGATCGCGGACTTTCGGAAGACGGCTCGAACAGGCGATTCGCGCAGAAATCGAGCCAGCTTGTTCTGGGGATGGTTAGTGAATTGCTAACGGCTTTTCGGCATTGATAAGCCGATTCGTCGTCGCGGCCCTTGCCAACTGCGAGCCGGCGCACGAAAACCCCTTCTCATACCACGCGCGCGGCGCGTATGGACCTTGACGATGGCGGGCGCCCTTGCCGGTGCCGGCGCACCAGGAGAGCGGGATGCGTGACTATCTCGAACCGATGCTCGGCACGACCGGCGCCACGATCGCCCAATTTGCGATCACGCTGGTCATTGTCGCCATCATCATATTGATCGTGTTCTGGCTGATCAGGACCTTCACGGGCAACCGGATCGGCACGACCGCGATCCGCGGCCGCCAGCCGCGCCTCAGCGTCCTCGACGCCCTGCCCGTCGACCAGAAGCGCCGGCTGGTCCTGGTGAGGCGCGACAATGTCGAGCATCTCATCCTGATCGGCGGCCCCACCGACTTGGTCGTCGAGGCCGCGATCCATCGTCCCTCAGCGGCCCAGCGCCGCGCCGAAGCCGCGGCACGGACCGCCGGCCAGACGCAGCGCTACCAGTCGGCACCGCCGATCGGCGAGCCGATGCGCGGCCCGGCCGAGGATCAGTTCATCGACGCAGCGCCGGCCGAGCCGGCCGCGCGCAGTGAGCCGCCGCGCGTTGAATCGGTCCGGGCCGAGCCGGTTCGCACCGGCTTCGTCGCGCCCGCGGCTGAGCCGGCCGCCATCGCTGACGTGCCCGAGCGGGTTGAACCGGCCCGCGCCGAAGCGGAACAGGCGGCACCGGCCGTCGAGACCGTCGTGATTGCAGAGACCTTCGAGGTCGTCGAAGTCGTTGCGGAGCCCGCCGCACCGACCGTCCGCGCTCCCAAGGCCCCGGCGGGGCCGACCCGTGCCATGGCATCCTTCCTTGGTGCGGTCGGTCGCGGCCGCACGGCGTCGGAGCCTGTCGCGACGGAGCCGCAGGCCGAACCGCGCCGGCCGGAGCCGCCGATGCGTCCGCTCGGCCGAGCAACGCCGCTGGCGCCCAAGGCGCCCGAGCCGCCGGCTGAAGAAACCATCGATGTCGCCCCGTCCATCGAGCCGCCGCGTGCCGAGCCGTTACGTCCTGAGCCGCCCCGCGTCGAGCCGGTCCGGCCGCAGCAGCGCCCGGCGATGCCGCCGGCGCCGCCGGTTGCGCCGCCGGTCATGGGCGACGAGCCTTACGGCGCGCCGACCGCCGACCCCGACCACAGCCCGCGGTTCGAGCCGATCTTCGACATCAATCCCGACGATGTCCGCGATCCTGGCCGGCCGATCCGGCCGATGCGCGAGCCGGCCGCTTCCGCGCCGTTCGTCGAGCCACCGCGCGAGCCGCGCCTTGCCGAAGAGACGATCGAGGAGGCTCCGGCCGTCGAGCCGGAAGAACGCAGCCGTCCAAGCTCGGTCGGCGATCTCGAAAAGGAAATGGCGCGCCTCCTCGGCGAAATCTCCAGCAGCCGCCGCAGCTAGGCCCAGCCGGGCCAGAGACCTCAATAAACGAAAGAGGCGCGGTCATCGACCGCGCCTCTTTCAGATGATCACCCCATCGAGCCAGCCAGTGCCGCGCCGTCTAGTCGTCGCGATAGACCCTCTCGCGGCGCTCATGCCGCTCCTGGGCCTCGATCGACAGCGTTGCGATCGGGCGTGCGTCGAGCCGCTTCAGGCTGATCGGCTCGCCGGTCTCCTCGCAGAAGCCGTAGCTGCCGTCGTCGATCCGCTGCAGCGCCGCGTCGATCTTGGAGATCAGCTTGCGCTGCCGGTCACGTGCGCGAAGCTCGATCGCGCGGTCCGTCTCGGAAGAGGCGCGATCGGCGAGATCGGGATGGTTCTGGTTTTCGTCCTGCAGATGCTGAAGGGTCTCGCGCGACTCCTTCAGGATGTCCTCTTTCCAGGCGAGGAGCTTCTTGCGGAAATACTCTCTCTGCCGCTCGTTCATGAAGGGCTCGGTCTCAGAAGGCCGATACTCTTCAAGACTGTCTAGCGTCATGAACAACCCCTGGCTCGGTGGCTTTGCGGCGCGGAATATAGCGATGCGCTCGCCCGAGGACAACAGCCGTGGAATCTGTTTGTCTTGCGTTCGATTTTCCGGCAGCGGCCTCTCATAAACGCCGGCTAACCACCATATAAGAGCGAGGTTTTCAGGCATCGCGTCAACGGCCTCGATGCTCATGCCGCCGCCGGCTGCATCACGCCGCGAACCGCTTCAGACGGGCGATTCGATCGCGTCTGGCCTCGCCTGAGAGAGAGATTATTAAGGATGACGAACGCTTAATGGACGCTTGAGCCGCCGCCACGATTGCTCCGCCGAAAAGGACGCGCCCATGCCCACGCATGCTATCCAGCCGATCTCAGCCGACTTTGAGATGGTTTCGACCCGCGAGGCGGCCGTTGCCGTCTGCGCCGCGATCGAGACGACCATGGAATCCCTGCTGCAACTCATCGAGGCCGAGAGCGTGTTGTTGCGGGCCGGCAAGACGGTCGCCGCGGCAGCGCTCGACGCGCGCAAGAACGACTTCGCCGCGGCCTATCTCAATGATCTCGCGGTGCTGCGGGAGGTTGGTCCAGAACTCGAAGCCTTTGCTCCCGACGCTGTCGATCGTCTCCGGCGGCTGCATGAGGAGTTCGTCTCGGTGTTGCAGATCGACATGGCGGCGCTCGCCACGGCCCGCGCCGCGGCCGAGCCTCTGCCGACACGCCTTCCGAATGGCCGCGGTCCCGTCGCCGACGGGCGCCCGCTGCCGCGCCTCGAGCGGATCGGCCGCCAGATGCCGCAACGCCTCGCCGCCAGCAGCCGCCGCTGACCGCCTGCGTCAGCTGGCCTTCGCCAGCGCCGTATCGACATCGCGCAGGATGAGCCGCTGCGCCTCCCGCATCGCGCGATAGAGCTGTCCGCTGTGAAGCTGCCGCTCGATCGCCTCGACGAGCGGCCGGCACGCTGGCTCGGCGGCGACGATCTCGCGGGTCAGCCGCGTGATTTCGGGCAGGAAGCGGCTCGCGTCACGCGAGAGATACATCGACTGCATCGCGAGATAGAGCCGCTTGGGCAGGGAATTGGCCGCCTCGGGCGCCATCATGTCGCGCTCGCGCAGAACCGGCGCATCGCCCTCGATGCAAAGGCGGGTTCGCCCGCCCTGATTGACGATCACGAGATCGCCGAGCAACACCCGTTCGCCTGCCTTGAGCTCCAGTTTAAGCGCCATCGGTCGTTCTCCTGACAGCAGCGCCTCGGCGCCGGAATCGGGCACGAATCGCGTCCCGACCGCACGAACGCTAAGTCCATATTCCTTAATCGGGGGTCAGCGGAAATGGTGGCTTTTGAATGAATCAAGCGGAAGCCGCCCTGCCGGACACGCTCCATTCGAGCCTGCGCGGCCGCCCGATCGTCGTCGCGATCAACCAGTCCATCACCGCTGCCGTCGCGCGGCCATGTGGCCAGCCGGGTTCAGCAGTGGCATGCGCACGTTCTGTCGCTGAGCGCCCGTTCGACCGCGGCCTGGTTTCGTGCTAGGAGCGCCGCTCGGCCGTAAAGGTCGGCGGCACGTTGCCGGGATGAAACAAGTGCGGTCACGATAAATGCGCCTTCTGCTCCTCCGCCACGCGAAGTCGGCCTGGGATGTTCCGGGCGCTCCCGATTTCGACCGGCCGCTCGCGCCCCGCGGCCGCCGCGCGGCGACGATGATCGGTGAACATCTGGCGGCGCATCGGCTGCTGCCGGACCGCATTCTTTGTTCCTCATCCCGCCGCACGCGTGAAACGCTGATCGGGCTTCTGCCCGTCATTGCCAGCGACCTCGAAATCCGCATCACGCGCGATCTCTATGAAGTGACGCCTGCCGCCTATGCCGATTGCATCGCGGCGCTCGGTGGATCGGCGCGGACCCTCTTGGTCATCGGCCATAACCCATCGGTCCAGGAATGCGCGCTCGAATTGATCGGCAGCGGCAATCCGGCATTGCGGGACGAAATTGGCGAGAAGTTCCCGACCGCCGGCCTCGCGGTGATCGATTTCGAGCACCACAAATGGTCGGAACTGCGCCCGCGCACCGGCCGCGTCGTCGCCTTCTTCCGGCCGCGCGAGCTTGAGATCGTCGGGTCCGAGCCGCCTTCCGACGACGAATAGCCCTTCCGCCAGACCGGCGCGGTTCCTACATCCTCGCTGGCCCGCGGCCGCGCGATGCTGTGGCGTGACGTCAATTCTGGCAACGGATGGACTGCGATTGAACCTCTCGAGCCTTGCCGACGAAGCCCGCCTCGCCTTCACGACGCTGGGAGACCGCGCCACCGACATCGTCAATCCGACCGTCCGCCTCGGCGTCACCGGCCTCGCGCGGGCCGGCAAGACGGTGTTCATCACGGCGCTGGTGCATAATCTCGTCCATGGTGGCCGCCTGCCGGTGTTTCGCGCCTATGCGACCGGCCGCGTCACTGGCGCGCGGCTCGAGCCGCAGCCTGACGACGACGTTCCGCGCTTCGACTACGAAGACCACGTTCGCGCGCTGGTCGAGGAGCGGATCTGGCCCGAATCGACGCGCCAGATCAGCGAATTGCGCCTGTCGATCGCTTATGAATCGGCTTCCTTCCTGCGCCAGCGCCTCGGTTCGGGCACGCTGAACCTCGACATCGTCGACTATCCCGGCGAATGGCTGCTCGATCTGCCGCTGCTCGCCAAAGACTACGCGGCATGGTCGCGTGAGGCGATCGCATTGGCCCGTCGCCCCGGACGGCCGCCGGCCGCCGCGGCTTTCCTGGCGCGGGCCGAGACTGTTGATCCCGCAGCAGCCGAAGATGAAACCGTGGCGCGCGAACTCGCGGCGCTGTTCACGGACTATCTTCGCGCCTGCCGCGCGGATGAGCATGCGCTCTCGACGCTGCCGCCCGGGCGCTTCCTGATGCCAGGCGATCTCGACGGTTCGCCGGCGCTGACATTCTGTCCCCTGCCGGGCGAGGTCGCCGATCCGCCGGCAGGATCGCTTGGACGGATGATGGCCCGGCGCTACGAGGCCTATAAGTCGGTCGTCGTGAAACCGTTCTTTCGCGATCACTTTGCCCGCCTTGACCGCCAGATCGTGCTGGTCGATGCGCTCAACGCGCTGAATGCGGGGCCTGCTGCAGTCGCCGACCTGTCCACCGCGATGACGGAAATCCTCGGCAGCTATCGCCCCGGCGCCACGTCGTGGCTCGGCAGCCTGTTCACCCGCCGGATCGATCGCATCCTGATCGGCGCGACCAAGGCCGACCATCTCCATCACGCGGATCACGATCGGCTCGAATGCATCCTCGGCCACTTGTTGGCGCCTGCCATCGGCCGGGCGGAAGAGGCCGGCGCACGGGTTGAGATCGCAGCCCTTGCCTCGGTCCGGGCAACCCGCGAAGGCGTCGTCACCGCCGGCACCCAGAAATTGCCCTCTATCATCGGCACGCCGCTCGCCGGCGAGTTCTTCGAAGGCGAAACCTTCGATGGCAGAACGGAAATCGCGTTCTTTCCAGGGGACTTGCCGCGCAATCCGGGTGAAACGCTCGAAGGCGTTGACTCAAACTCTCGGCGGACCTCGCCGCTTCGTTTCGTGCGGTTCCGACCGCCGGCGCTGGAACGCACCGCCGAAGGCATGAAGCTGTCGCTGCCGCATATCCGCCTCGACCGCGCGCTCGAATTCCTGATCGGAGACCGCCTGGCATGATCGTCGAGCCCCCACGCCGGCCGGCCGCATTCCGTCTCGACCGCGTCCGCGTCACCGACGATCCCGACGCAGCGCTGCGCCCATCCGACCAGCCGGTGGTGCTAACCGAGCCGGAGGATGAACCCGTCCCGGTCGTGCTGCCGAAGCTGCGCCGCCGCATGCGCTGGTCGGATGTTCTTTTCTCGGCGCTCGGCGTGCTGGTCTCGCTCGGCATCGGCCTCGCCATCGATCGCCTGATCCGCGATCTGTTCGACCGCGCGGATTGGCTGGGCTGGATCGCCGTCGGCGCCGCGGCGTTGGCCGCAGTCGCGGTTGCGGCGATCTCCATTCGCGAAATCGCCGGCCTGATGCGGCTGCGGCGCATCAACCGCATCCGCGACGACGCCGAGGCCGCATCCCGCCGCGACGATCGCAAGGCCGCCCGGGCGGTGGTCCGCGACCTCGCCGATCTCTATGGCGAACGTCCGGAAACCGCCAAGGGTCGCTCCAATCTTGCCGGCCACGCCGACGAGATCATCGATGGACGCGACCTGATCGGCCTCGCCGAGCGCGAACTCCTCGCCAATTTCGATACCGCCGCCAAGAGCCTGGTCCTTGCGAGCGCGAAGCGCGTCACGGTGGTGACGGCAATCTCACCGCGCGCTGCCGTCGATGTGCTGTTCGTGCTCGTCTCGGCGCTGCGGCTGATCCGCCAGCTCGGCCAGCTCTATGGCGGCCGGCCGGGGACGCTCGGCTTCATGCGTCTCGCCCGGCTCGTGGTCGGCCATCTCGCGGTGACCGGCGGCATGGCGGCCGGCGATTCGCTGGTGCAGCAGGTGCTCGGACACGGATTGGCGGCGCGACTCTCGGCGCGGCTCGGCGAAGGCGTCATCAACGGCATCCTGACCGCCCGCGTCGGGATCGCGGCGATCGAGGTCTGTCGCCCGCTGCCATTCCAATCCGAGAAACCGCCGGCAATGGCCGATTTCATGGCGGAACTCGCCCGCATCAATCCAGGCAAAGGCCGGCCGACGGACGAGTGAGACGCGTCAGCGCGGCTTGTTGTCGGCCGCGAGGTGACGTCCATACTCGCGATCGCGCTCGTCGCGCTTCTGCACGAGTTCCTCGTAAGCCCGCTTCGCCTCTTCGGAGAGCGAAACGCGCTTCACCGGCGCCTTCTTGCGCGGCGGCTGCTTCTGGAAAGTCTCGTTGGCCATGCTCTGCTGTGCTCCGGGGCTGTCCGCCGGCAGACTAGAGGACCCGACGCGACGAAGCGAGCCACTGCGGGACCCGCGCGTGATCTCTCTGGAGGTGCGGCAACGATGCCACGCCTTTTCGCATCAGGCGACGCCGAGCTTCTTCTGCAGGCTCGTCGAGGAGGTCGTGTACTGGAACAGCACCTTCTTGTCGGGGTTGACCACGCGGCTCACCGCCTGCGCCATCAGCGCCGCCTCATGGAAGCCCGAAAGGATCAGCTTCAGCTTGCCCGGATACCAGTTGATGTCGCCGATCGAGAAGATGCCGGGCTCCGAGGTCTCGAACTTCTCGGTGTCGACCTTGATCAGGTTCTCATGCAGGTTGAGGCCCCATTCCGCGATCGGGCCGAGCTTCATCGTCAAGCCGAAGAAGGGCAGCATCCGCGTCGCCGGCAGGCGATGCTCCTGATTGTCGTTGTCGACGATCACGGCATGCGTCATGTGGCCGTCATCGCCCTCGAGGCCCGTGACCTGGCCGAAGACGAGCTTCAGCTGACCGGCCTCGGCAAGCGCACGCATCTTGTTGACGCTGTCGGGCGCGGCGCGGAAGGCGTCGCGGCGATGCATCAGCGTGACGCTCCTGGCCAGCGGTTGCAGGTTGAGCGTCCAGTCGAGCGCGGAATCGCCGCCGCCGACGATGAGGATGTCATGGTCGCGGAAGGCCTCCATCTTGCGGACGGAGTAGTGCACCGACTTGCCCTCATAGGCATCGATGCCCGGCACGGGCGGCCGCTTCGGCTGGAACGACCCCCCACCGGCCGCGATGACGATGGCCTTGGCGATGAAGGCCTTGTCATTGTCGGTCAGGACGCGGAAGCGATTATCCTCGAGCCGCTCGATGCCCGCCACCATTTCGCCGAGATGGAAGGTCGGCGCGAAGGGCTTGGCCTGCGCGAGCAGGTTATCGGTGAGGCCCTGGCCGGTGATGATCGGGAAACCGGGAATGTCGTAGATCGGCTTCTCGGGATAGAGCTCGGCACATTGTCCGCCTGGCTTGTCCAGGATGTCGATCAGGTGACAGCGGATATCCAGCAGGCCGAGTTCGAAGACGGCGAACAGGCCGACGGGGCCTGCGCCGATGATGACGACATCGGTTTCGATGATTTCGCTCATGATAGACCGCTGGACTTCCGTAAACATGAAGAGGCCGGCGTGGTTTAGCCCCTCGCCCCGGGCCTGCAAAGCATGATTGTGCTCGCGAATGGCACTTCGGGAGAAATCGGTGCCTGAAAACGGCGGCAGATCAGCCTTGGCTCTCCGGAATGCGCACGATCAGGCCATCGAGCGCCGGTGTGACGCGGATCTGGCACGACAGGCGCGAGTTCGGCTGCACGTCCTGGGCAAAGTCCAGCATGTCCTCTTCCATCGGCTGCGGCTCGCCGGTCGCAGCGACCCAATCCGGATCGACATAGACATGGCAGGTGGCGCAGGCGCAGGCGCCTCCGCATTCGGCCTCGATCCCGGGCACGGAATTGCGAACGGCATTCTCCATGACCGTCGTGCCCTCGCGGGCTTCGATGTCGTAGACCGTGCCGTCGAAGGCGATATAGGTGATCTTGGCCATGAGAACCGGTGCAGGATCCAGGGAAATGGCGATGTTGCGCCGCGACGCAGTTTCTTAGGCGATTTTTGATCCTCGTGCCAAGCGGCGGGACGCCTCAGGTCGGCGGTTCGGCAAGAGCGGCGCGAAGACGCCGCAATGCCTCGACGAGCCGATCGGCGGACGAACCGGCCTCAACCTCCGCCGCAAGGGCAGCAACTTCGGCGGCGCCGATGGCCAATGCCGCACCGCGCAGCTTGTGCGCGGCGACGCGTTGCCCCGCAGCATCCGTAAGGCCGGCAATCCGCTCGCCGCCCGGCAGGATTTCCCGCTCGAAAATGGCCATAAGTTCGGCGGCGAGAACCCGGTCACCGCCAGCATTTGCGATCAGCGCGGCGCGATCGAGGACTGGCAAACCCTTGTCCGGCACGATCTCGCTCATGGACAGACCTTTGAGCGTCGAGCCGCCCGCGACGAGGGGAGCCCGCCCTCCAGCCTGTTGAAAGGCCGCGTCAGACGGCCCGGCTTCCTTGTATGCACTGCACGAATGTGCCAAAAGGTGAAGTGGTGGGCAAGGGTGTGGAGGCCACTCCATCCTGCAGTAAGCAGGGGGAGACCGGCGGATCCACGGCGCGGACGGCGAGACCCTTTTGGGGCTTCCAACCGTCAGCACCTGGACATCCTCGTGCTTTCGGCGAATCACAGCTCGCCGAAGCGGCCGGTGCAGTATCGAGTACGGACGCGAGGCTTAAAGAATGGTGAATACTCCGAAGTCCAAGGACCCGGCGGACGCAGTTCTCTCCGCCGTGGAGGAGGCGCTCCGGATCGATCCCGCCGCTTCGGCCGCCGAACCCGGCCGAGAGGTCGCCCAAGGCGGACCGCGCGATCGGCGGCTCGAAATGCCCCGCATCAACGAGCCGCTCCGCGCGACCGGACAGGCGCCGAACCAGGCGCCCCGCAGGGCCGATTCACCCCGAAAGGCCGACAGCCCGGCCGCCGCGCCACGCGGCGGCGCACCCAAGGTCGACACCCAGTCCCGCGACGGCTCGGAAGAAGGTACCCAGCGCCCCCGTCGCATTGACCGCAAGGGCCGCGCACCGGCCAATGACGATCGCCGCGTCGCTGGCGCCAGTCTGCCCGCCCGCCGCCCGTCCCGCGTGATCTATCCCGTCGCAGCCGCGCTTTCCTTCGTCTGGATCGCCGCGATGTTTGTGTTCCTGACCTCCTCGGGCGTCGATCCGCTCGCTGGAGCCGGTGGCCTTGGCGCCGCTCAGTTTGCCAATGTCGTGCTCGCCTTCGTGCTGCCGCTCGGCATCATCTGGGGCATCGCGATGATGGTCGCCCGCGCTCAGGAAATGCGCATTGCCGCGCGCTCGATCTCCGAAGTCGCCGCCCGGCTCGCCGAGCCCGAGGACGCAGCGACCGATTCCGTCGTCATGGTCAGCCAGGCCATCCGCCGCGAAGTCGCCGCCATGGGCGACGGCATCGAGCGGGCCCTCGCCCGCGCCAGCGAACTCGAACTGCTCGTCCACAGCGAAGTGGCGGCGCTCGAGCGTTCCTATTCCGACAACGAGCTGCGCATGCGCGGTCTCATCGACGACCTCGCCAATCAGCGCGAGGCAATCGTCGTCAATTCCGAGCGGGTACGCTCCTCGATCGTGTCCGCGCAGGAGACGCTCGGCAAGGATCTCCGCGAGGCCGGCGAGCAGATCGCCAGCCATGTCATCGAATCCGGCACGCGCGTGACGGCCGCCCTCGCCGATCGCGGCCAGCAGATCACGGTCACCCTTTCCGCGGCCGGCGACGAGATGATCGACAAGCTCTCCGTGCGCGGCGGCGATCTCGTCAGCCGCCTCACGGGCGCCGTCGGCGAAGTGACGGAAACGCTGTCGCGCACCGGCGCTGACGTGACCGATGCGTTGCTCGTCCGCTCGACCGACATCAACGAAACCCTCGAAATGACCGGCCGCGCCATGGCCGAGACGGTCGCCGAGCGCGGCCGCGAGGTCAACGACACTCTCGCCCGCATCACCGAGGAACTGGCGGCGGGCCTCGACCGCCGCACGATCGACATCACCCGCTCGATCGCCCTCACCGGCAATCAGGTCGCCGAAACGATCTCGCACCACACGCGCGAGGTGAATGCGGCACTGAAGTCCAACGCCGACAGCCTCATCGTTGACCTCGCCTTGCGCGGACAGGAAATCAACGAGAAGCTTGACGAGACCGGCACCCGCATCGCCGATACGATCAGCACCCGCGGTGATGATCTCGCCGGCCGGCTCGCTTCGACCGGAGACCGCATCCAGGACGCGATCTCGATCGATGGCGGCGGCCTCGCCGACCGGCTGAATGCCGCCGGCGACATGATGGCGAACCTGCTCGAGGCACGCACCGTCGCACTCCGCGAGACGATCGATGCCGCTTCCCACAGTGTCAACGAAACCTTCGACGCGCGCTCAAGCGAAATGACCGAGCGCCTCGCCCAGGTTGGCGGCGAGGTGGCGAAAGCCATCACGATGCGTGGTCTCAAGATCAACGAGACCATCGTCACGTCCGGCTCGGAAATCGCTGACACGATGGCCTCGCGCGCCGAGATGCTGCACGAGCGCTTCATCATGGCGAGCCGTGAGGCCACCGAGACCATGGAGAGCCGTGGGACCGCAGTCTATGACCTCGTGATCACGACCAGCCAGCAGCTCAGCGAAGCGATCGAGTCGCGCGGCACCGCCATCCACCAGCAGATCCTCGCATCCGGCAACCAGATCGCCGAGACGATCGAGAGCCGTGGCGTCGACGTGCACGAGCGCATCATCGCCTCCGGCTCGCGCCTGGCGGACGAGATCGCAAACCGCGCCGACGAGGCCCATGGCCGCATCGTCGCCTCGGGTTCGAGCCTCGCCGACGAGATCGCCGCCCGCGCTGACGAAGCTCATGGCCGCATCGTCACGTCCGGATCGGGCCTTGCCGAGGAAATCGAAGCGCGCGCCGAAGAGGTGCATGCCCGCATCATCGAATCGGGCTCCAGCCTCGCCAGCGCAATCGAGAACCGTGCCGACGCCGCGCATCACCGGATCGTCACGTCCGGCACCAATCTCGTCAACGAGATCGAGAGCCGCGCAGGCGCCGTGCATGAGCGCATCGTCGCCTCCGGCTCGGGCCTCGTGAACGAGATCGCCAGCCAGGCGAGCGCCGTGCACGAGCACATCGTTGCGACCGGTTCGACCCTCGCCGACGAAATCGAGAACCGCGCCAACACCTTGCATCAGCGCATCCTCGCGACGGGCGAAACCCTGGTCAGCGATATCGCCGGCCAGATCGGCGCCGTCCATGCGCAGGTCGTCACGTCGGGTTATAACGTCGCCAACGAGATCGAAAACCGCGCCAGCGCGGTGCATGAGCGCATCGTTTCGTCGGGCTCGGCCTTTGTCGGCGAGATCACCGGCCAGGTCGAGGCGGTGCACGAGCGCATCGTCAATACCGGCGGCAACATCGTCGGCCAGATCGAGAACCGCGCGACCGCGCTGCATCAGCAGATCCTCGCTTCCGGCGAGGCGCTTGCGGCCGACATTGCCGGCCAGGTCGGCGCCGTCCATGAGCAGATCGTGACGGCCGGCGGCAGCGTCGCCGAGGAGATCGCGCGCCGCGGCGGTGCCGTTCATGCCGAGATCGTCGCCTCCGGCGAGCAGCTTGCGGGCGAGATCGTCCTCCGCGCCAACACGGCACATGAGCAGATCATCAGCTCGGGCTATCGCCTCGCCGACGAGATCGAAGGCCGCGGCACGGCGGTGCACGAGCGCATTCTGGGCTCCGGCAACGCGCTGATCGGCCAGCTGACCAGCCAGTCAACCGCCGCGCATGACGAAATCAGCCGGTCGGGCAGCCAGCTCGCCCAGGCGATCGAGGAGCGCGGCAATGCCGTGCACCAGCAGATCCTCGCCTCCGGCAATGCACTGTCTGGCGAGATCACGGCGCGCGCCAACGCCGCCCACGCGCAGATTGTCGCCGCCGGCACCAATATTGCCGAGGAGATCGAGACGCGCGCCAACCTCGTGCAGGATCGGATCATCGCCTCCGGCACGACCGTGGCCGAGGAGATCGACGGCCGCGGCATCGCCATCCATGACCGCATCGTCACCGCCGGTTCGTCGCTGATCGACGAGATTGCCGGCCAGGCCAGCGCTACCCATGCGCGGATCGTCACGACGGGCGTCGAGCTCGCCGAAGACATCCAGACCCGCGCCGACGCTGCCCACGACCGAATCCTAGAGACCTCGACCCAGTTCAGCGAGCTGATCGGCGATCGCGGCCAGGCCATCGCGACCGGGCTCGACGAGCGCTTCGCGGCGCTGCGCGACATCATCGAGGTGCGCGGCCCCGAATTGATCAGCCGCTTCTCCGACCGCGCCAACCTGATGGACGGAACGCTCAGCGACCGCATCGCCCGCTTCGGCGACACGATGGAGGCGAAGCTCGCCGCCGCCTCCAACATGCTGGACGAGCAGACGCGCGCCCTCGATTCGACCATCGAGGGCCGTGCACTGCAGATCAACCAGACCCTGGTCGAGCGGACCCGCGAGATCGCCGATACCTTTGCCGGCAGCCAGGGCGAGATCAACGCGATCATCGAAGAGCGGCTTTCGGACCTGACCGGCCGCCTGGCCGATCGCACCGAGGCGCTGGCCGAAATGCTGGCCGAGCGCACCGATGCGATCAACGAGACGCTGGGCCGACGCGCCGCCGAGGCGACGGAGGGTTTCGACGCCCGGGCCGCCGCGATGGACGAGGTTCTTTCAAGCCGCCTCGCCGATATCTCCGCGACACTCGGCCGTGAATCGGCCCGTGCTGCCGAAGAAATCTCCACCTCGCTCGCCGGCGCCACCAACCGGCTCGTCGACCTTTCCTCGACGTCGAGCGGCGCGGTCCGCGCCGCTGCCGAAGAAGCTTCCGACCGGGTCTCGCGCTCAGCCGAAATCGCGGCCGAAGCCCTCGGTCGCTCGGTCGAGGATGCGTCGCAGCTCATCAACCGCTTCAGCGACCTCGCTTCCGAGACGGTCATCCGTTCGGCCGGCGAAGCTTCGACGACCCTGTCGCGCAGCCTCGACGGCGTCACGGACCTGCTGTCGCGCTCGGTTGGCGACGCCTCCGAGACGCTCGGCCAATCGGTCGAAGGCGCGGCGGATCGCCTGCTGCGCACGGCTGACGAGGCCTCGCAGTCGCTGACCGCCGCCGCCGCGGCCTCCGCCGGCCGGCTCTCGACCTCGGCAGGCGAGGCGAGCGAACAGCTCCGCCGTGCGTCGGCCGATACGAGCGAGGCCTTCGCCCGTCTCTCCGGCGATGTCGTCGGCCATCTCGGCCGCATCTCGACCGAAGTCGAAGAGACGCTTTCGGTCCGCGCCGCGGCCGCCGCCGACGCGATCGAGGAGCGGACGCGCGCCCTGAACGAGGTTCTTGGCAGCCGCAGCGCCGAGTTGTCGCGCCTGCTCGATGGCGAAGGCAACCGCCTCGTCACCGCGATGGACCAGCACGGCGATGACCTGACGCAGCGTGTTACGTCGGTCGGTGACGCGGTAGTCGAACTGCTCGCCTCGAAGGGCAATGAAGTCGTCTCGATGGTGCTGGCCAGCACCGACCGCGCGACGCGGACGCTGATCGAAAGCGGAGAATCCGTCTCGCAGAGCTTCGGCGAAGCCAATAACCGCCTGACGACCGATGTCGCCGGCGTCGTAGAACGGCTCGGCCAGTCGAACGAGCTGCTCGATACGCTTCTGAGCCGCAGCGCCGACAATCTGAACCGGATCGAGATCGGGCTTGCCAACCGCACCGGCGAACTCGCACAGACGATCGACCGCGCCGTCACCAGCACGGAAGGTTCGGCCAGTCTCCTGGCGAGCCAGGTCGAGACGTTGCGTGATGTTTCCCATGACGTGCTCGAGAATGTCGGCAATGTCGCCGGCCGCTTCGAGGAGCAGGGCCGCGCCCTGCGCGAGGCTGCCCGGGCTCTGCTCGACGCCAACAGCCAGCTCGAAGGTTCTGTCGACCATCGCCGGGCCGCGATCGAGGAGCTCGCCACCAGCCTTGCGGCGCGCGCCAACGATCTCGAAAGCCGGATGAGGAACTTCGCCGAAAGCGTGTCTGCCAGCGTCAAGGATGCCGAGACGCGCGCTGCCGAAGTCGCCCAGTTGCTGTCGCAGTCGAGCGCCGATGCCGCCAAGGGCGTCGTCGACAATCTCGAGGGTCTGCATCAGACGGCAACCACCGTCGGCCGCAAGGCGCTCGATGAAGTGCGCCAGGTCAATCGCACGCTTCTCGAAGAGATGAACTCGGCGGTCAGCCAGGCGACCGGCCAGTTCGCTTCGGCGACCGATGGCATGCGCGAAGTCGCGCGCGCCATTCACGACGATCTCGAAACGACGCGCGCCGAACTGAAGCGCGGCGTGCTGGAACTGCCGGAAGAGACCCGCGCCAGCGCCGATGCGATGCGGCGCGTCGTATCGGATCAGTTGCAGGCACTCAGCGAATTGTCGGCGATCATCAACAAGCACGGCCGGGCGCTCGACATCTCCGTCGCGACCCCCGGCCAGATGGCAACCCGAGCCCGCTTCGTCGAGCCGGCGCCAAGCGCTCCCCGCGCCCAGTCGCAGGCCTTCGCCCCGCGCGCATCGCAGCCGGCTCCGGCCCCGCAGCCTGTTCAGGCCGCACCGGCGCCGCAGCAGGCCCGCCAGGCCGCTCCGGCTCCGCAGACGGCTGCCAGCGAGGACAGGCCGTCCGCGACGGTCGCCGCGCGTGTGGTCGAGGCGCCGCGTCCCTCGGCGCCTGCAGCCAGCGCGCCGAAGCCCGCCCAGCCCCAGGCAAAGCCGGCGGCGGAAGCGGAGCCGCGTGGTTGGGTCTCCGACCTGCTCCGCCGCGCGTCACGCGAGGACGAGCAGCCGGCGCCAGAAGAGAAGCCGGCGGCCCGTGCAGCCGGCTCGCAGGAATCGCTGGGCAATCTTTCCAGCGAGATCGCGAAGGCGATCGATCCGCGCGCTGCGGCCGAGTTGTGGGCGCGTCACCATAATGGCGAGAAGAACGTCTTCACCCGCCGCCTCTACACGTTGCAGGGTCAGCAGACCTTCGACGAAATCCGCCGCCGCTATCAGCAGGAGCAGGATTTCCGCACGGCCGTCGACCGCTATGTCGGGGACTTCGAACGGTTGCTCGGCGAGGTGACGCGTCAGGATCCTTCGACCGCCAGCGCCTATCTCGTCTCGGATACGGGCAAGGTCTACACCATGCTCGCCCATGCGAGCGGCCGCTTCGACTGAGTATCGGCCATCATTGAAATTGCGGGGGGCGTGGCGTTAGCCGCGCCCTTCGCATTTTGAGGCTGATGTCGACCCGATCTGCGATCCGTTGCGGGATCAGCGATGATGTGGTTTCCCTCGGCGACAATGCGCGCTAGATGAGAAGGCGCGTCCCTCGACGCGCCACACCGCCTCCGGAACCTCCGCACGCCATGTCCGCCTCTGACCACGCAACGCCCCGCTCGAGCTGGGGGGCGTTCCGCCATCGCGGCTTCGCCTTCTATTGGGTGGCGCGGCTATTCGCGAACTTCTCCGTCAATATCGTCAGCGTCGCCGTCGGGTGGCAGGTCTATGACCTCACCAAGAACCCGCTCGATCTCGGCATCATCGGTCTGGTGCAGTTCCTGCCCGCTCTCGCCCTGGTTCTGGTGACCGGCTCCGTCGCTGATCGCTACAATCGCCGCGTCATCATGGCGATCTGCATGGTTGGCGAGGCCTTGTGCATGGCGGGGCTGCTGGCCTTCACCATTTCGGGCAGCAGCAACGTCAATATCGTCTTCGCCGTCCTGCTCGGCTTTGGCGTCGCCCGGGCGTTTCTAGGCCCGGCCTCCGGATCGCTGGCGCCCAATCTCGTGCCGCCGGAAGAACTCGGCAACGCTATCGCCTGGAATTCGAGCGCCTGGCAGATCGCGACCATCGTCGGGCCCGTTGCCGGCGGCCTTCTCTACGGCCTCGCGCCACAGGCGCCCTATCTGGTCGCTCTCTCGATGATCGCGATCGGCGTCGTCCTCGTCGTGCTGATGCCGCACACCGTCCAGAACACCTCCGCCGCCAAGGCGAGCTGGGAGACGGTCATCGCGGGCTTCCGCTATGTCTGGAAGGAGAAGATCGTGCTCGGCGCGATCTCGCTCGACCTCTTCGCCGTGCTGCTCGGCGGCGCCAATGCGCTGCTGCCGATCTATGCGCGCGACGTGCTCGCGGTCGGCCCGTGGGGTCTCGGCCTGCTGCGCGCAGCGCCCGCCGTCGGCGCGATCAGCGTCGCCGCCTGGCTTGCCTTCCATCCCGTGCGCGACCACGCCGGTATCATCCTGTTCGTGTTCGTGGCGCTGTTCGGCGCCTTCACCGTCGTCTTCGGATTGTCGACCGTCACCTGGATCTCGGTTGTGGCGCTGGCCATGATGGGCGCCACCGATATGGTGAGCGTCTATATCCGCGAAACACTGATCCAGCTCTGGACGCCAGATGCGGTGCGCGGCCGCGTCAATGCCGTCAACATGGTCTTCATCGGCGCCTCGAACGAACTCGGCGAATTCCGGGCCGGGGTGTCGGCCGCGCTCATCGGCGCGGTTACGGCCGTCGTCGTTGGCGGTGCCGGGACGATGGCGATCGCGCTGATATGGGCACGGCTCTTCCCGGAGCTGCGGCGGGCCCGCCGGCTGGACGGACGGCGATGACAGCAACTATTTTTCACATTCGGTGAAACCGTCGATGGTCTCGGACATTACTGTTCCTGTAGAAGCCGACGGGGATTGCAATGTCCACAATTTTGCTGATCGTTCTGGTAGTCCTGCTCATCGCGGCGCTGCCGAGCTGGCCGTACAGCTCCGGCTGGGGCTATTATCCGAGTGGCGGCCTCGGCCTCATCGTCGTCATCCTGATCGTGCTCCTGCTCATGGGTCGGCTCTGACCTGCACGATCGAGGAGGCTTGGGCGATCCCTGTTTTTGGCCCTCGCTCTCCCTAATCCATGAACCCAACACAGCTCCGCATCTCTAGTCAGAGCGTCCTCCTCGCCGTCGGGTTTGCAATCCTGACGGTGATGGCGGGCGCTTCTGTTTGGCTGGCCGAACGCTCTTCCGACGATACCGGCTGGGTGACCCATTCCCTCGGCGTCGAAAACGAGTTGTCGCTGCTTCAATTGGCGGTTCGCCGCGCAGAAAGCGGTCAGCGGGGTTATCTGCTGACGCTGGATCCGGACTACCTCAAGATCTACGAGGACAGCGTCGACACCATCCCCACTCGCATGGCCAATCTCAAGGCCATGGTCGACGACAATTCGGAACAAACAGCGCGGGTCGAGCAACTCGCTAAAGTCGTGGCTGCGAAGCATGACGAACTGCTGAAGATCGCCGATCTGCAGCGGCAGGGGCGAACTTCCGATGCCGTCGCTGTCATGCGCGATCCGGCTGGTCAGGCCGCAATGGGGGCGTTCACTGATGTCGGCATGGCGGTGCGCACGGCCGAACGCGCGCTCCTCGCCGATCGGACGGCGCGCAGCGCCGCAACCGCCCGCTGGTTGCTGGCCACGACACTGCTTGGCGCCGTCGCGATCATGGTCCTCGCCGGCATCTCGATCCTGTTGATCCGCCGTTCCAATCTGAGCCTCGCCCAGGCCCAGCAGGCGCTTGCGGCAAGCAACAGCCATCTTGAGGAGAAGGTCGCCGAACGGACCACCGACCTCCAGGACGCGAATGATGAACTGCAGCGCTTTGCCTATATCGTCAGCCACGATCTGAGGTCGCCGCTCGTCAACATCATGGGCTTCACCGGCGAGCTCGACGCGATCCGCCGCGATCTCATCGAGCAGGACGGACGCGACGCCAACGAACAGCGCAGCCAGATCTACGAGGATTTCGACGAGGCGCTCGGCTTCATCAAGGCCTCGATCTCCAAGATGGACCGACTGATCAACGCCATCTTGAACCTGTCGCGGGCTGGACGCCGCGATTTCAATCCGCAGCAGCTCGACCTGAACCAGATGCTGAAGACGATCCAGGACGCGGTGATGCATCAGGCCCAGGAAGCGGACGCCTTGATCGAGATCGGCCCGATGCCGACGATCGAAAGCGATCGGCTCGCCATCGAGCAGATCTTCTCGAACCTCGTCGACAACGCGGTCAAATATCTGAAACCGGGACGTCCAGGCCGCATCAACGTGACCGCCACCGAGCGGGGCGGCTTCGTGATCATCCGTGTCGAGGATAATGGCCGCGGCATCGATGCAACCGACCGCGAGCGTGTCTTTGAACTGTTCCGCCGGGCCGGAGCCCAGGATCGGCCGGGCGAAGGCATTGGCCTTGCGCATGTCCGCGCGCTGGTGCGACGCATCGGCGGCAAGATCCGCCTCGACAGCGAGCCGGGCGAAGGCAGCACATTCACGGTGATCCTGCCGAGGAGTTGGCGCGCATGAGCCGTGCCGTACGGAGGCCAAGGCTTGTTTCCGACCTTGTTTCAGTCCAAGGAAGGCGGGAAATCTATGATTTTAATGCAACGAACGCGTGAGTTGATGCAATGAGCGATAATCCCAACCACGTAACGATCGTGATGGTCGAGGATGACGAAGGTCATGCGCGACTGATCGAGAAGAACATCCGCCGCGCTGGCGTCAGCAATGAGATCAAGGCGTTCGCCGATGGCACCAGCGCGCTTGATTTCCTGCTGGGTCAGGATCGAACGGGCGCGAACCGCAAGGGCGAGGCGCTGCTGATCCTGCTCGATCTCAATCTGCCCGATATGACGGGCATCGACATCTTGAAGGCGGTGAAGGGCAGCCCGCATCTGCGCGCCACGCCGATCGTCGTGCTCACCACCACCGACGATCAGCGCGAAATCGAACGCTGCTATGAGCTCGGCGCGAGCGTTTATGTGGTCAAGCCAGTCAATTACGAGAATTTCGCCAATGCCATTCGGCAGTTGGGCCTGTTCTTCTCGGTGATCAAGGTTCCCGAGGCGAAGTGATGGGCTCCCAGCCGGTTGTTCTGTTCATCGATGACGATCCAGGACTGTGCCGGCTGGCCATAAAGGACCTGTCACGCCACGGATTCACCGTGGAAGCCGCCACCGACGGCGATGCCGGGTTGGCGCGCCTTGCCGAGGGCGGTATCGATATCGTCGCGCTCGACCACCACATGCCGGGCCGGACGGGACTGCAGGTCCTACCGATCATCGGTGCGATGAAGAATCCGCCACCGGTCGTCTATGTGACCGGCGAGGCGCAGGGCCGGGTCGCCATCGCGGCGCTGAAGGCCGGCGCAGCCGACTATGTCATCAAGGAAGCAAGCGAGGATTTCTTCCCCTTGCTGCGGGCCGCGCTCGCGTCGGCGCTGACCGCGCGTCGCCTCCAGGAGGCGCACCGCCAGGCCGAGGCAGAGGTGCGCGCCGCGCGCGACCGCTTCGAAGCGCTGGCGGACGAACGGGCCCTGATCATCCAGGAAGTGAACCACCGCGTCGGCAACAGCCTGCAACTGGTGGCTTCGCTCCTCAACATGCAGGCGGCCGCCCATCCCGATACCGCCGTCAAGAGCGCGCTCGCCGCCGCGGTCGGCCGTGTCATGGCGGTGTCGCAGGTCCATCGCCGCCTCTATACGTCCGACGATGTTCACAGCGTGGCGCTCGACCTCTATCTCGGCAGTCTGATCGAGGATCTCGCCCGCACTATCGAGGCCAATGGCGACGGCGGTCAGATCTCCTTCAAGCTGGAGCCGCTAGCCATTCGTCCCGATCGCGCCGTGGCGCTCGGCGTCATCATGACGGAACTGATCCTCAATGCGCTGAAATATGCCTATCCCGGCGGCAGCGGCGCCGTTCGCGTGTCGTGCACGGCCGATGGCGGCAGCATCGCGATGACGGTTGAAGACGATGGCGTTGGCAGCGGCGAGGACACGCGCGCCGTCGGCACAGGCCTCGGGCGCCGGATCATCCAGGCGCTCGCCGGCAAGCTTGAGGCGACCATCGAGCACGACGTGCAGCATTCGGGAACACGCATCACGATCCGCTTTCCCGAGCGCGAGCCTCGGCAGGAATGATGGCATCCGATTGAACCAAACGCGCGATCGCGCGTTGGCGCGGCAAAAGCTGGTTTAGGATGACACCGGCTCCTTCCTGCTGACGGAGTGAAAGATGCGCTTGTTCGAATGCCGGGCCTGTGCCCACTGGCTGCCTTTCGAGGATTTCGAATGCGAGGGCTGCCAGCGGCCGCTGGGTTTCGTGCCGGCGCAAGGCCATCTGCGTTCGCTCGACGACGCCGGTCTCGGCGTCAATGGCGAGCAGCTCTATACGGCGCATGGGCTCGACGAGATGCTCTTCAAGCCCTGCGCCAATCGCCAGCATGGCGTCTGCAACTGGCTGCTGCCGGCCGACAGTCCGGAACAGCTCTGCGTCTGCTGCCGGACCAACATGGTCATCCCGGATCTCTCCAGCCAGGTCTATAGTGAGCGCTGGCGCGACATCGAGCTCGCCAAGCACCGCCTTTTCTATAGCCTGCTGCGCTTCGGGCTCGGCGTTCCCAACAAGGCCGACGATCCGGTCGCCGGACTCTCGTTTTCATTTCTCGCCGATGAAAATGATGTGCGCGTCCTGACAGGCCATGACGAGGGCCTCATCACACTCAACATCGTCGAAGCGGATGCTGTGGAACGCGAAAGGGCGCGCACCGACATGCACGAGCCCTATCGGACGCTGCTCGGCCATTTTCGCCACGAGATCGGCCACTATTATTGGGATCGCCTCGTGCGTGACGCCGGTCGGATCGATGAATGCCGCGCCATCTTCGGCGACGAATCCATCGACTACAACGGCGCATTGCAGAGCTATTATGCCGGCAACTACCCCGCCGACTGGCAGGAGCGCTATGTCAGCCAATATGCGACGGCGCATGCCTGGGAAGATTTCGCCGAAACCTTCGCCCACTACATGCACATGATCGACACGCTGGAGACGGCCTATGCCTTCGGGCTGCGCATCCGGCCGAAGGCGCGCGCGCAGGGCAATGTCGATACCACCATCGATTTCGACCCCTATCGCGGCGTCGATTTCAGCGAAATCATCGAGTCCTGGGGCCCCCTCACCCAGGCGATGAATTCGATCAATCGCAGCATGGGCCAGCCGGATCTCTATCCCTTCAAGCTCGGCCCTGGTGTCGTCGACAAGCTCGCCTTCATCGACACGCTCCTGCGCAGCAAGGAACAGGCGCTGAAGGCCGCCTGAAACCGCGCGCTAGAAGCCGCCGCCCGCGAGGCTTCTGCCCGCCGCGAGAATGGCAGCGTCGGTGCCGAGCGCCGTCGTGACGCTGCCGCCCTTCTCATTGTAGGGCGCCCCATTCAGCGCCGGATCCCGCCAGGGCCCGGTCGTGATGATGATCCCGCGAAACGCCAGCGTGCCATTGATGCGCGCCAGATTCATGCCACCCGAGGACGCGCCGGTCGCATCGCAATCTGTGCGGAAGAACGACGTCTTTTCAGTCGAGACCGGCTTCCTGCGGACGGTGCAGCCCTGGACGACGGGCATGCCGCGATCGACCTCACGGGCCATGTCGGCTGGATGCGCCGTCACCACGATCAGCTTTTCCCCGGCCGTTACGGGCATATCCGCCGCGACCGGAAACGGCATCGCGCCCGCCAGGGGCTCGGCGAGGCGCACGATCGCATAATCATTGTTGGAGCCGGGCTTCGGCTTGCGGGCGCCGAACCGCGCATTGGCGTCGTCGACGAGAAGATCGATCATCACAGGATCAGCAGCCTGGTTCTTGAAGAAGCATTTCCAGCGCCGCTGTCCCGATGGCTCGAAGAAGACATGCGCAGCGGTCAGGATATGTTGATTGTCGAGAAAGAGCGCTGCCGAGCCGACTGATGGCGATGGCGACAGACATCCGACATAGCCGGAAACGGCCCGGATGCGCGCGATGTCGGCAGCATCGAGCCCCAGTGACGGGCCAAGCCGCACGAGCGAATCGCGCCCATCCTCGCCATCGATAATGTTGACCCGAACGACCGGCGACCGATCCGGCGGCACAGCAGGCGTCGACGGCCCGAAGGCGGCGGCAGGTGTGATGAAAAGGGCGAAAATGATAAGGAGTACAGCACGCATGCCAGAACCATGACATGCCGCGAGGCCGCCGTCACCGGGCCAGAACAAGGCCCGCGAATCTTGAACTTGTCTCTGCCGAGAAATAAGGCAGATTAAGCAGCGTATCGATCGTGACGTTTCATTCTGACCTGCAGCAGGCTTGCCGTACCGGCTAGGCCGGGCGAATCCTCTGCAAGGACAGTCGGTTTGGGCGAAGGCTAACATGGCGACGATCACGCGTAGCGCTGTCGGCTACTACGCCGACTTCTTCGTTTACCCGCTTGTTCTCATTGCGCTCGTCATGACGACGATCCTGTCGACAACCACTTCGGACCCGCTGCTATGGATTGTGGCGGTGCTGGCCGGATTGTTTGCATGGACGCTGGCGGAATACATCATTCACCGGGTCATCCTGCACAACGTCGCTTACTTCCGTGATCTGCATGACCAGCATCATGCCAGCCCTACGGAACTGATCGGAACACCGATCTGGATGAGCGCCTCGACCCTTGTCGTGATCGTCCTGCTGCCGTCCTGGTGGCTGTTCGGCGTGCCCTATGGCAACGGCTTCACATTCGGCGTGACGGCAGGCTACCTCACCTATTCTTTCGCCCATCACGTGCTGCATCATTGGCGCATGTTGCCGGGGCATCCGCTCTATGGCTGGAAACGGCAGCATGCACTGCACCACTTCCGCCATGACGAGGGCAATTTCGGCGTGACAACCCTCTTCTGGGACCACGTCTTCGGCACAGCCCTGAAGGCCCAGAAACCTTCCGAGCGGCCAAGCTGACTGCAGCCGGCGCGTCGCGCGGGCTGCAGTCAGTCGGTGCGATCAGACCTTGCGCCGACGCGACTTGGCGAACGTGTCGAAAGCGACCGCCAGCACGATAATCACGCCAATGATGATCTGCTGGATGTAGGACGAGACATTCATCAGCACGAGGCCGTTCAGCAGCACGCCTATCAGGATCGAGCCAATGATCGTCCCGAAGATCGTGCCGACGCCGCCGAAGAGCGACGTCCCGCCGATCACCACCGAGGCGATGACGGTCAGCTCATAGCCGGTTCCGGCTACCGCCTCGGCCGAGTTGAGCCGCGCTGCGAGCACGAACGAGCCGAGCCCGGCGAAGAAGCCCATGATGACATAGACGCTGCAGATGATGGCCGTGACGTTGAGACCCGAGAGTCGCGCCGCCTCGGGATTGCCGCCAACGGCATAGATCTGCCGTCCATAGCGGGTGTAGCGGAGGACGATATGCGCCAGCAGGCCGCAGACGAGAAAGATGATGACCGGCACCGGCACCGGGCCGATCTTGCCCTGGCCCCACCAGGTGAAATCATGCTCGAAGCCGGAGATCGGGCCGCCGGCCGCGAACAGCAGCGCCGCGCCGCGAAACACCGACATGCCGCCAAGCGTCACGACAAACGGCGGAACCTTCAGCCGCGTGATCGAGAAGCCCTGCACCAAGCCGCCGGCGATGCCCACGGCAATCGCGGCCAGAGCCGCAAGTTCCCAGCCATAGCCGACGCCGCCCTCCCCGACCGTGAATCGGTCCTGCATGCCGCCCTTGGCGACCGCGGCCGCGACGAGACCGGCAAAGGCCAGCAGCGAGCCGACCGAAAGGTCGATGCCGGCGGTGAGAATGACGAAGGTCATGCCGATCGCGAGCAGCCCCGTGATCGAAACCTGCCGCATGACGTTGAACAGGTTGATCGACGACATGAACCTTGGCTCGAGCACCGCGAACACCGCCATCAGCACGACGAGGAAGATCAGCGGCGCGAACCGCGCAAGAAATCCGAAAAGATCGACGCTGCCGCTGTCCGCCGCGCCCTGCTTCACCTCAGCCATGCCCTCGCCTTCCTCCACTTGACGCCCGGTGTCCGTCGTCCGCTCAGGCGGCGCGGCTCGTTGTCCCCAGCGTCATCATCGCCATCAGTTTTTCCTGCGTCGCGTCGGCGCGCATCAACTCACCGGTCACGTGTCCCTCGCGCATGGTGACGATGCGATCGGCGACCGAGAGCACTTCAGGCAATTCCGAGCTGATCGCGATCACTGCGATGCCGGATCTCGCCATCTCGAACAGCAGATTATGCACCTCGACCTTGGCGCCGACATCGATGCCGCGTGTCGGCTCGTCGACGATGAGCACCTTCGGCCTCAACGCCAGCCAGCGCGCCAGCACAACCTTCTGCTGGTTGCCGCCGGAGAGATTGCCCACGGCCTGCTCCGCCCCTGCCATCCTGATATTCAGGAGCTTGCGATATTCCTCGACAAGGCCGCGCTCCTTCGCCTCGTCGACGAAGATGCCGAAACGGCCGATCCTATCGAGCGCCGCGACGGAAATATTGGTGCGGATCGCCTGCGACAGGAACAGCGCCTGCAATTTGCGGTCTTCGGGAACGAGGCCGATGCCATGCGCGATCGCGTCGCGCGGCGTTCGGATGGTGACCGGCGTGCCATCGACGAACACCTCGCCCGAATCGAACGGATCAGCGCCGAAGATCGCCCGCGCCGTTTCAGTTCGGCCCGCGCCGACCAGCCCGGCAATGCCGAGAATCTCGCCGCGGCGCACATGCAGCGAGACGTCGCGAATTTCAGTTGCATGCGGGTCCTGCGCGGTGCGCAGCCGCGTCAGCCGCTTGACCTCGAGCGCGACGGGACCCGGCTCTGCGGCTTCGCGGTGCGCGAACAGCGCATTGACCTCGCGGCCCACCATCAGGCGGATGATGCCGTCGATGGTGATGTCCGACACGCTGCCAGCGCCGACATTGCGGCCGTCGCGGAGGACCGTATAGCGATCGCACACCTCCATCACCTCTTCGAGACGGTGTGTCACGAAGATGATCGAGATGCCCTCGTCCTTCAGGCGGCGGACAATCTTGAACAGCTTCTCGACCTCGGCCAGCGACAGCGCCGAGGTCGGCTCGTCCATGATGATCACGCGCGAATCCATCGAAAGCGCGCGCGCGATCTCGACCATCTGTTGCTCGGCGACCGAGAGATCGCGGACGAGCGTCATCGGATTGCGCTCGAGCCCGATCCGGCGGGTCAGCTTCTCGGTCTCGTCCGCCATGCGCGCCCAGCTGACAAATGGCCAACGACCGGGCTCGCGGCCGATGAACACGTTCTCGGCAATGCTCATGTCGGGCGCGAGCGTGAATTCCTGGTAGATCGTGACGATGCCGAGTTGCTGCGCCGCATGCGGATTGGCGAGCGTCACCGGCTTGCCGTCAAAGAGGATCTCGCCCTGGTCGGGCGATTGCGCCCCGGCGAGGATCTTGAGCAGCGTCGACTTGCCGGCGCCGTTCTCGCCGAGAAGCGCGTGAATTTCCTGCCGATCGACCTCAAGCTGGACCCCATCGAGCGCCTTGACGCCGGGGAAGCTCTTCGTGATGCCGGTCATCTGGAGAAGTGGCGGCGCGGCGACGGTCATGGCACCTCGAGCGCCGGAACGGCGGCGTCTTGCGGGATCGGACGTTCTGAAGCGCAAAGCGAACGTCCGAACGGCACGCGCTAGCGCCGTCCGGACGTGGAAGATGCGAGGACTATTTCACTTCGCCGAGACGCTCGGCGATGTTGAGATTTTCCTTGGTGATCGCGACCGGCGTCAGCAGCGTCACCGCCTCGGCCGGCTTCTTCTTGTCCTTGATGAAAGCGACCAGCGTATCGACGCCCATGGCGCTCTGCTTCCCCGGGAACTGCTCGATCGTCGCCGTCAGGCCGCCGTCGCGGACCTGGGCCAGCGCTTCGGGCAGCGCGTCGAAGCCGATGATCGCTATGCCCTGGAGATTGCGGCCCTTGACCGCCTCGAGCGCGCCGAGCGCCATATCGTCATTGGCAGCGACGATGACCTTCGGCGGTTCGGCGAGACCCGAAAGCGCCGCCTCAGTGACCGAAAGGCCCTTGGCGCGGTCGAAGCCGGCCGTCTGCTCGAAGACGATCTTGTACTTGTCGGTCGCCTTGTCGAGGACGTTGTGCAGGCCCTTGTTGCGGTCGATCGCCGGTGAAGCGCCGGACTGGCCCTGCAGGTTGACGATGGTCGCGCCGTCGGGGAACAGCTTCATCACCAGTTCGCCCTGGGCTTCGCCGCCCTTGACGTTATCGGCGCCGATATGGGCGAGGATGCCCTCGACCTGCGCGACGCGCCGATCGACCGTGACGACGGGAATGCCGGCCTCGACGGCCTGCTGCAACGCCGGCGCCATGGCGTCGACTTCATTTGGGCTGATGACGATGCCCTGGACGCCCTTGGTGATCGCCGCCTCGATATCAGCCGTCTGCTTCGGCGATGAAACCTGGCCGTCGGACTCGATCACCGCGACGCCCTGCTTCGCGGCCTCGGCTTTGAAGGCGTTCATCATGTGAACGAAGAACGGGAATGTCAGGCCGGGAACCGAGGCGAGGATGGTTACATCCTCCGCCTGGGCGCGCACCGGCGCCGTGGACATGGCCGCAAGCGCGATCGCGCCGGCGGCAAGGAGTGACCTTGCAGTCTTGGACATCGAATTCCTCCCAAACCTGCCCTCTTTAGTGGGGCTGAAGGAACCATGCCGTAGGCGCCGCCTCCGCGCAATCTGTTTTCAATCGATTTACAGGAGCGCGCATCGGGCGGGCGCTCGGACGGCGCCCTGCCCGACATAACGCACCGGCTCAGCGCTTGCGGAAGCCCGCATAGCCCCCGTCGGCGTCGTAAAGCACGTCAAATCCATTCAGGAAATGGAAGCTCGTGTTCACGAAGGGGGGCTTGTCCGAGACGTCGAGATGAACCGTCGAAGGCGTGATCGGCGACATGTCGCCTGAATTGAAGCTGTAGAGCGGCTCGCTTGCTGCATCCGTCCCCAGAAGGATCGCCACCGGTGTGCCATCGGGAAGCGGTCCGCTGGCCGCTTGCGACGGCGGGACGGTCATGAACATGGCGCCAACGCCGGTATCGACAAGCATCGAACCGCAGGCCGGCGGCACCTGCCCGCTGAGCGAGATGCAGGCCGGGACGCCCTTCCAGTCCGGCAGATCGGCCTGGCGCTCAAGCTTCAAGAAGCGATAGTCGCCGCGCGTGTTTTCCCTCGTCAGCCCGACATGAATGCCCTCGGCGGTCAGAATATAGCCCTTACGCTGCTCGCCTTCGGCAGCGACGCGCAGAACGGGATTCTTGTCCGGCGTGCTCTGGCCCTGGCGATCGCCTTCGCGGCCGAAGCCGATGCCGACCATCGCGATGTCGCGCGGATCATCCGACGGCCGGCAGTCGCGCGCCGTCTCGAGACAGGCGACGCGCGTCACGGCGAGGACGGGCATCGGCTCGGTCGTGACCGACGCCCCGTCCTTGCCCGAAAGGGTCAGCGGCGTCGTCACCCAGGAGCCGAGCATCACGCGGCCGGAACTCGTATAGGTGAGCTTTCCGTCGCCGAGCACCGGTAGCTGGTCGAAATTCGGGATGAAGCTTGCGGCGACGACGACGCCGGTGGAGCCGGAATCGAGCGTCGCATGCAGCACACGCTCGCCGAATGAAAGGCCGATGCTCGGCGTCTTGGTAATCTCGCTGCCCTCGGCATTCAGATAACGCATGAAGACGCCCGACTTGTAGCGCTCGTAATCCGGACGATCGTCCGCGAAGGCCGGCAAGCTGGACGCGAACATGGCGAGAGTGACCGCCGCAACGGCAGCGGTGCGATAGCTTCGGGTCGTCATGACCTTACCCCTGCTTCGGCAGATAGTGGCTGATGCTATGGGCCAGACCCGGCAAGGTCAGCGTCTGCAACCAAACCCGGCCCGGTCCGGTCAGCCGCGCCATGAACAGATCGCCCGAAGCAAAGAATGTCGAGTGAATGCCGCGCAGCGACGTCATTTCGAAATTGACGCCCTGGTCGAACAGGCCGACATGGCCGGGATGGACCATGATCGACTGGCCGGCCGCCAGATCATATTTGACGATCTCGCCGCCGAGCTCGACGAAGGCCTTGCCCGAGCCCTCGATCTTCTGCAGCACGAAGCCCTCGCCGCCGAATACGCCGGCACCGAGATTCTGCTGCAGCCCGCTGGCCACGACGATACCGCTGGTGCCGCACAGGAAGCCGTGGCGATGCACGAGATAGCCGCTGCTGGAGACGTCGAGTTCGATGATCTGGCCCGGCAGCCGCGCCGCGAATCCGACCAGACCGGCGCCCTCGGAGGCGCGAAACTCCGTCGTGATGAGACCGCCGCCGGAAACGGCCCGGCTGACGAGCCCAAACAGGCCGCCACTCCCGCCAGCGCCGAGCGAGCTGTGCAGCGTCACGCCGCCCGCCATCCAGGAGAGCGCTTCCGGAACCCCGACCAGGCTCTCGCCAGACTGCAGTTCTACTTCGAGGACCGGCAGTACGCTGCCGATGATCTTGCTTTGCATGGGGGCTCCTCATCCCGGTGAACAAACGCCATCGATAACACCACCCCAACGCCGCGATATGAACCGAGCGTCTTTGGGGAGTTTCGCTTTCTACGGCTCAAGCCTTAACGCTTGATCCCGAAGATCGCTGCGATTGTTCGGAAGGTGAATTTCAGCTGTATCACGACCCGCGGCGACCCTGTAGCATCGGCCAGTAACCAGTCGATGCTGATCAAGCCAGTCAGGTCCGGCGATCAGCGGGGTCGGTGAACGCAGCCCACCGCCGTCGGTGCACACGATCCCGTCCCGCATAGACCACTTCAATAAGCACCGATAAAATACTGGACTTGAAGGGAAATTTTGGTGGGTGCACTAGGGATCGAACCTAGGACAAGCTGATTAAGAGTCAGCTGCTCTACCAACTGAGCTATGCACCCGCCGCGCGGCGGATCGTGTTCGCCGCGACGAGGGGGTGTGTAGCAAAGGCGGCCGGGCCTGTCCAGCGGGGACAAGCGGGATTTTGCCGCCTGTGGAAATCCTTTGCCGGTCGAGCGCGGCAAGAGACGGATTGCGGCGTCGGTTCAGGGCGTTGTGGCGGGACTTGCCTGGCCGGGGCGCGGGGATCGCGCCAGCGGCGAACGGTTTACCCCTGCCCGCGCGTCGCAGGGCTTTAGCCGTGTCGAAGGCCTGGACCCTGTCGAAAGGCCTGGACAATGTCATCCCCCTGTCATTTCCCGCCGGTCTCTTTTGCGAACGCGGCTATTCCGCCAATCCTCCACAGCCAGCGACCGGAGCCAAAGATGACCCCGACCCTCAAAGGCGCCCTCGCCGCCACGCTGCTCGCCAGCACTGCCCTTATCGGTGCCGCGCCTGCGGCCGGCGCGGCCGAGATGTTCAATCGCATCGCCACCTTCCATGTCGTTGATAATCTGCCAGCCGATGCGGACGCCAAGAAGGCGACCGTGGCCGAGATCATCAGCGCGACCGCGGATGGCAAGACGCTCGTCCATACAGACAGCCCCGGCCAGCGCCTCGGCCTCATCGACATCACCGACCCGAAGATGCCGAAGGCAGCGGGAACGGTTGCGCTCGGCGGCGAGCCGACCTCGACAGTCGTCGCCGGCGGCAATGCGCTGGTTGGCGTCGTCACCTCGGAGACAAAGGCCAAGCCATCAGGGCATCTCTCGGTCGTCGATCTCGCCACGAAGAGCGTCAAGGCGACCTGCGATCTCGCCGGACAACCCGATTCGCTCGCCAGGAGCCCCGACGGCCAGTTCCTTGCCATCGCGATCGAGAATGAGCGCGACGAGGAGATCAATGACGGCGCTCTGCCGCAGCTGCCGGGTGGCAGCCTCGTGACGTTCCGGATAGGGACCGATGGCAGCGTCGATTGCGCGTCGAAGACGGTGATCGACGTCAGCGGTCTCGCGGCTGTAGCCCCCGAGGACCCGGAGCCCGAATTCGTCGATTTCAACGACAAGAACCAGATCGTCCTGACGCTGCAGGAGAACAACCACATCGTCATCGCCGATGCCGCGACCGGCAAGGTCGTCAGCCATTTCCCGGCCGGCACCGTCGATCTCGACGGCATCGACGTGAAGAAGGACGGCGTCATAGATCTCTCCGACGCGATGAAGGATGTAGCGCGCGAGCCGGACGGCGTGCAGTGGATCGACGAGACGCGCTTCGTCACCGCCAATGAAGGCGACTGGAAGGGCGGTAGCCGCGGCTTCACGATCTTCAAGGCCGACGGCACCGTCGATTACGACAGCGGTACGAGCTTCGAATATGAGACCGTGCGGCTCGGCCATTATCCTGAAAAGCGCAACAAGAAGGGCAATGAGCCTGAAGGCGTCGAGGTCGCGACGTTCGGCGGCGACCGGCTTATCTTCATCGGCTCCGAGCGGGCCTCGCTCGTGGGCGTCTACAAGGACGAGGGCGCTGGCCATGCCCCGACCTTCCTGCAGGCGCTGCCGGGCGGCATCGGCCCCGAGGGGCTGCTCGCGATTCCCAGCCGCGACCTTCTCGTCACCGCCTCGGAAAACGACCTCCGCGACAAGGGGCTGATCGGGTCGGTGGTGACGATCTATGAGCGCAGCAACGCGCCCGCCGCCTATCCGACGATCGTCTCGGCCGACAAGGACGGCAAGCCGATCAGCTGGTCGGCGATCTCGGGCACCGTCGCCGATGCGAAGGTGCCCGGCAGGCTCTACGCCGTCATCGACAGCGCCCAGTCCATCGGCCGCATCCTGACGATCGACGCCAAGCAAGCGCCGGCCTTGATCACCGATGCGATGACGATCACCAAGGACGGCAAGCCGGCCGAGAATCTCGATCTCGAGGGCATCGCGCTCGCCGCCGATGGTGGCTTCTGGCTCGCCTCGGAAGGCAATCCCGAGCCCGAGAAGAACAAGACGCAGTCGATGCTCTATCGTACCGATGCGAAGGGCGCGATCCTCGAGGAGATCGCCCTCCCGGCGGCGCTCGCCGCGAACGCGACCCGCTTCGGCTTCGAAGGCGTCGCCGTAACCGGCTCGGGCGCGGACACGACTGTCTGGCTCGCGGTCCAGCGCGAGTGGAAGGACGATCCGAAGGGCTTCACCAAGCTCCTCGCCTACAAGCCGGCGACGAAGGAATGGGCCGCCGCGCTCTATCCGCTCGACACGTCGGAGAAGGGCTGGGTCGGCCTCTCCGAGCTGACGGCAGTCCCGGGCGGCCTGATGGCCATCGAGCGCGACAACCAGATCGGCCGCGACGCCAAGATCAAGAAGCTGACCTTCGTCTCGCTCGACGACGTGACGCCGGCCCCGCTCGGCGGCGACCTGCCCAAGGTCGAGAAGAAGGATCTCGCCGATCTACTGCCGGCGCTCGCCGCGCCGAAGGGCTATGTGCTCGACAAGGTCGAGAGCTTCGCGATCGATGCCGGCGGCAATGCCTTCGTCATCACCGACAATGACGGCGTCGACGACCATTCCGGCGAGACGCAGTTCCTCCGCCTCGGCAAGTTCGCTTTGCCGATGTAGGACTCGGCGCGCTGATGAAGGCCGAACCCTGCCCTCTCCCCCCTTGTGGGGGAGAGCTGGAGAGGGGGCTTGCTTCACGGTACAAAGGCAGAAGCCCAGCAGAAGACCCCCTCCCCGACCCTCCCCCGCGTCGCGGGAGAGGGAGAAGGCCGGTGCTTCGGCACGACATCGATAACAGCCGAACCCTGCTCAGGCGCTGGCGGCCTGTGCGTGCTGGCGCAGGCGTTTCACAGCGATCTTGTTGACCGCCGAGAGATAGGCCTTGGCTGAGGCCACCATCGTATCCGGATCGGCGCCGCGGCCAGTGACCGACTTGCCGTCCTCTTCGAGGCGGACCGAGACTTCCGCTTGCGCGTCGGTGCCCTCAGTGACGGCGTGCACCTGATAGAGCGACATCTTCGCCTGATGCGGCACGATGGCCGTGATCGCGTTGAAGGTCGCGTCGACAGGGCCGTTGCCGGCGACTTCCTTGGTGATATGCGTGCCGTCGACATCGAGGCTGATGATCGCCTTGGCGGGACCGCCGGTGCCGGCGATGACCGTCAGCGACAAGAGGCGGATCGTCTCGCTGGCGGTCGCGACCTCGTCGCCGACCAGCGCCTCGATATCCTCGTCATAGACATGCTTCTTGCGATCGGCGAGATCCTTGAAGCGCTTGAAGGCGTCTTCCAAGGCATTGTCGCCCAGTTCATAGCCGAGATCCTTCAGCTTCTCGCGGAAGGCATGGCGGCCCGAATGCTTGCCCATGACCAGCGAGGTCGCCTTCACGCCGACGCTCTCCGGCGTCATGATCTCGTAGGTCTCGGAGTTCTTCAGCATGCCGTCCTGATGGATGCCGCTCTCATGGCTGAAAGCGTTCCGTCCGACGATCGCCTTGTTGTACTGCACCGGGAAGGCGGAGACAGCCGAGATCAGCTTGGAGGCGCGGGTCAGCATCGTGGTCTCGACGCCCGTCGAATAAGGCAACACGTCGCCGCGCGTGCGGATCGCCATCACGACTTCTTCGAGCGCCGCGTTGCCGGCGCGCTCGCCGAGCCCATTGATCGTGCATTCGATCTGCCGTGCGCCGCCCGCAACGCCGGCCAGCGAATTGGCAACGGCGAGGCCGAGATCGTCATGGCAATGGGTCGAGAAGATCGCCTTGTCGGAATTCGGCACGCGCTCGATCACCGCGCGGAACATCGCCGCATATTCATCGGGCACCGAATAGCCGACCGTATCCGGCAGATTGATCGTGGTGGCGCCCGCCTTGATCGCGGCATCGACGCAGCGGATCAGATATTCGATCGGCGTGCGGGTCGCGTCCATGGCCGACCACTCGACGTCGTCGACGAGGTTGCGTGCCTGCGCCACCGTCGCGGCGATGATGTCGAGGACCTGCTCCTCGCTCTTCTTCATCTGATGCGCCAGGTGGATTGGCGAGGTCGAAACGAAAGTGTGGATGCGCGGGCGCTTAGCAACGCGCACGGCCTCGGCGGCACGCGCGATGTCGCCGGAAATGGCGCGGGCGAGCCCGGCGATGGTGACGTCGGGGCCGGCGCGGCGGGCGATCTCCTGCACGGCCTCGAAGTCGCCCTGGCTGGCGATCGGGAAACCGGCCTCGATCACGTCGACGCCCATCTCCTCCAGCAATTCGGCGACCTCGAGCTTCTCCTCATAGGTCATCGAGGCGCCGGGGCACTGTTCGCCATCGCGCAAAGTCGTATCGAAGATGACGACCCGGTCCTTGGCGGAAGCGGCGATCGTTGTGATGGCGGTCATGGTCTGGTCTTTCTTCTGGCAGCCGCATCCCGGATGTTCAGTTCCGGAGTGCCCGGCCGCGGAGCTTTGTAGGGCGTTGGCTCGTCGGCGCGTTCCCCTGAGAGCCCGGCCGCTAGGGCCTGCCGACGCTCAGGGGCAGCTAAGAAGAAGGAGGGCTTTCGGCAGGCCGCATGCGGGCAAAGGACGAGCGCCGCGGGAAATGATCCCCGCTGGAACTCCAGTCCTCGACACGAAAGCGCTCATGCTCGCTCCACCCGGATCGTAGCCACGATCCCGCCAGCGTGATGCTGGCTCGAAGTCTTCTAGCAACGGGCACTGCGCAAATGCAAGCGCGGCGTCGCGATGCTTGTCAGCGCTGGCTCGCCCCCGCCAGGATTTCCGTCAATGCAGCCACCAGCCGATCGCATTCGGCGTCGGTGCCGATCGTGATGCGGAGGAAGTCCTGAATGCGGTCCTTCTTGAAATGACGCACCAGAACGCTGCGTTCGCGCAGCGCCGCGGCCAGCACGGCGCCCGAATGATCCGGATGACGCGCGAAGACGAAGTTCGCCGCCGAAGGCAGAACCGTGAAGCCGAGCGCGGCGAGCTCCGACGTCAGCCGCTCGCGGCTCGCGATGATCAGCGCGCGCTTTTGCTCGAACCAGTCGCGATCAAGCCACGAGGCCGTTGCCCCCGCCAGAGCGAGACGATCGAGCGGATAGGAGTTGAAGCTGTCCTTGACGCGCTCCAGCGCCTCGATCAGCGGGCGCTGGCCCATGGCGAAACCGACGCGAAGGCCAGCCAAAGCGCGCGACTTCGAGAAGGTCTGGATCACCAGAAGATTGGGATGGCGTGCGATCAGCGAGGCCGCACTGTCCGCTCCGAAATCGACATAGGCCTCGTCGATCACCACAGGCACATCTGTGTGGCGCGCCACGAGGGCCTCGATCGCGGCGAGCGGCAGGGCGATGCCCGTCGGCGCGTTCGGATTGGGCAGGATGATGGCGCCGCAGGGGCGGTCATAATCCGCCGGATCGATGGTGAAATCATCGGCCAGCGGAACGGCATGCGGTGTGATGCCATAGAGAGCGCAATAGGTCGGATAGAACGAATAGCTGATATCGGGGAAGAGCAGCGGCCCTTCCTGCTTCAGGAGAGCCTGGAATGTATGCGCCAGCACCTCGTCGGAGCCGTTGCCGACGAAAACCTCGCCTTCGCTGAGACCATGGCTCGCCGCGATCGCCGCGCGAAGCGCCAGCCCTGTCGGCTCGGGATAGAGCCGGAGCTGATCGTTCGTCGCGGCCGAAATGGCGGCAAGCGCCTTCGGCGACGGCCCGTAGGGGCTCTCATTGGTGTTGAGCTTGATGAGATCGGCCACGCGCGGCTGTTCGCCCGGCGTATAAGGCGTCAGGTCGTGGACGATCCGGCTCCAATAGCGGCTCATAAATTGCCTTTCCGAGAGGATTGAACAGTCAGATCTGCAACAGGCCCCGCGCGACAACCACGGCGTCGCCGCCGATCCGGGTCGCGATGAGATGGCCACCTTCGGTGTCAAGTTCGAGCGTGATCAGGCTCGGGCGCCCCATCTCGAAGCCCTGCTCGATGATGACGCGATGCGTGCCGCTGGTCGGGCGGTCGAACGTCGCGACGGCGCCGGCGAAGGCCGCTGCCGCCGAACCCGTCGCCGGATCTTCGACGAAGCCGAGCGTCTGCCACAGCATGCGGGCATGGAAGTGATGCGCGTTGCTCTCCGTCTCGCGGCAATAGGCGTAAACGGAGGTGCCGCCAAAGGCGGCTTGCCAGAGGTCGCTCCGCGGCGCCAGACGGCGGATCGCGGCGAGGTCGCGCACCGGAACGAACACATAGGGCACACCGCCGGTGAAGGCGGAGATGAGGTGGTTCTCGAAACCGATCTCGGAGGGCATAAGCCCCAGCGCGGCAGCGACGGCGCCGCCATCGAGCGGCTGCGGTGCCGGCTTGGCGACGACCGGCGCATCGAAAATGGCATGGCCGCGCTGGCGCCCCTTGAGCGCAACCGCGCAGCGGATCGAGCCGATATTCTCCTCGAGCATCAGCATAGCGTCGAGGTCGCCATCGGTTTCGCCTGCGTCCTCGAGCGCAAGCAGCACCGCTGTCCCGACAGTCGGATGCCCTGCGAAAGGAAGTTCCCGGCCCGGCGCGAAGATGCGGAGCCGCGCGCGATGGGCCGGACGCTCAGCCGACAGTACGAACACCGTCTCGGCGAGATTGAACTCCGCCGTGATCGCCATCATCGCCGCAGTGTCGAGGCCTTCGGCATCGAGCACGACGGCAAGCTGATTGCCGGCGAGCGGCCTGTCGGTGAAAACATCCAGAACGGCATAGTGGCGGGCCATGAATACCTCGCGAGTGCGTGCAGCATGCTGCGGTCAGCGTCGGCGCGGTCATAGCACGCCGCGCCCCGAGCGCCACGCGGCGCGGCGACACAACGTCGTTCAGCCACCGTTCAGCTTGCCGCGCCTAGAAACGATGCCAGTTGGTCGGTAACGGCGCTCGGATCCAGAGGTTGGCAAGTTCGCCCACCCCTGCCCCATTCTTTCCGCCGCTTCGTCGTGATTTCGCCGAGCCGCATGGCGAGATGCGACGATGAACGGACCTGCGCGTTGAAACCTTGAACGCCTGGACTTCGCGCCACGCGGTTCGTCAAAGAGGAGACTGGTCATGAAGCGCTTGATTACCGCGGCCCTGGCGGCCGTGATCGGGCTCGGCGCCGTGGCTGCAACGGCCACCACCGCCTCTGCCGATTGGCGGGGCGGCCCTGGCTGGCGCGGCGGTCCGGGCTATGGGCCAGGCTGGGGACGTCCCGGATGGGGTCGTCCCGGCTGGGGCGGCGGCGGCCGCTATTATTACGGTCCGGGCTACCGAGGCGGCTATTATGGCGGCTGGGTCGGCAATCCCGGAGCAGCAGCCGCGGCCGGCGCATTGCTTGGGCTCGGCGTCGGCGCCGCGATCGCCTCGCAACCGCGCTATGGCTATGAGGTTGCGCCTCCCGCCGGTGTCGCCTGGCGCAGCCATGTCGCCTATTGCCAGGACCGCTATCGCAGCTACAGCCCGGCCACCGACACCTTCATCGGCTATGACGGCCGTGCCTATCGCTGCGTCGGCTCCTACTAAGCTGAACACATCTACATCTGACGCCTGGACAAAGACCCGCGCCTGTTGAAGGCGCGGGTCTTTTCGCATCTGGTCGGGGGTCAGTCCGGTGACAACTGGAACCTCGACCAATGTCGAGCTAAGTTGCGGAGCCTGCCGCCGAAAATGACGGATTCCGCATGAAGACCCATGAGCTTTCGGTTGGCGAAGTCGCACGACGGGCAGGCGTGCCGATCTCGACGCTGCATTTCTACGAGGCGCAGGGCCTCATCGAGAGCCGGAGGACGCCAGGGAATCAGCGCCGTTACCCGCGCTCCATTCTGCGTCGCATCGCGATCATCCGCGTTGCGCAGAAGACTGGCATTCCCCTCGCCGAGATCAAGGCGCGACTGGGCCATCTGCCGCGCGAGCGCGCCATCACCGCTGAAGACTGGGCGGTGCTGTCCGGCGAATGGCGGACTGAACTCGATGAACGAATCACACTACTGGCCCGGCTGCGAGACCGTCTCTCGGGCTGCATCGGCTGCGGCTGCCTCTCGCTTGTCGCTTGCCCGATCTTCAATCCGGACGACAGCGCCGAAAAGGAAGGACCGGGATCGCGGCTGCTGCGCGGCAACCCGGACGAAGCCGAATAAGCCAGCAAGTCATTGCTTGACCTCGACCATGGTTGAGGGTCTAGAAGCCATGCCGGTAATCCCAGCATGAGCACGACGATGATCGACAGGCCGGCCGACACCTTCACCATCCCGACATCCACAACGGATCCGCTAGCGGCCGAGGAGAGGCTCTTCTCGCGGCGTAACGGCGTCTATGCGGCGGCGCTTGCGGGCGGTGTCGTGCTCCATGCGATCAACCTCTTCATGACGACGACCGTCATGCCCTCGGTGGTGGCGGATATCGGCGGGCTCGATGCCTATGCCTGGGCCACGACCCTCTTCGTCGTCGCCTCTATACTTGCGGCGGCGCTCACGGCACGGCTGCTCGCGGCGTTCGGGCCGCGTGGCGCCTATTGTATCGCGGCCCTCGCCTTCGGCATCGGCACGCTCATCGGCTCGCTCGCGCCGAACATGCCGGTGCTGCTTCTGAGTCGAACGGTCCAGGGGTTCGGCGGCGGCTTCCTCTATGCGCTCGCCTATGCCGTGACACGGCTGGTCCTGCCACCGGCGCTCTGGAGCCGCGCTGTCGGCCTCATCGCCAGCACATTCGGCGTGGCGACGCTGATCGGCCCGGCGGTCGGAGGTATCTTCGCCGAGCTTCACGCCTGGCGCGCCGCCTTCTGGTCGCTGCTGCCCTTTGTTGCCCTCTTTGCGGCGATCGCCGCGTGGAAATTGCCAGGCAAGCGCCCCGGCACCGGCGAGAAGGCGCCGATCGCATGGCTGCAGCTCGTTCTCCTCGCGGCGGCCGTGCTGGTCGTTTCCGCGGGCAGCCTCTCGCCCGATCCCCGCATCAGCATCGCCGGCCTTGTCGTGGCTCTGGCGCTGACGGCCTGGATCGGCCGTGTCGAGCGCCGCGCGCGGGCACGCCTCCTGCCGCGGGGCTCATTCAGCATGGCCGCTCCGCTTGGCCTCGTCTATCTCGTCATTGCCCTGCTGATGATGGCCCTACAGCCGGACATCTTCATGTCCTATCTGCTGCAGACCCTGCACGGCCAGACGCCTCTTATCGCCGGCTATCTCGCATCGCTGATCGCGATTGGCTGGACGGCCGGCACGACGATTTCTGTGCGTGTCACAGGTGGCGGCCGGCCCGGCGCCATTGTCGTCGGCGTGCTCTTCGTCCTCGCCGGGCTCTGTATGCTCGGCATCCTGCTCCCCCTGCGGAGCGACGGCGCCCTCGGCATTGTTGCGGTGATCGCCGGCGCGCTCGTCGTTCTCGGCATCGGAATCGGAATCGCGTGGCCCGCGCTCGTCACGCATGTCTATCGCTATGCCCCGCGCGGCGAGCAGGACCTTGCCTCCGGCGGCATGACCACCATCCAGCTCTTCGCCAGCGCGCTGGGAACGGCGATGGCCGGCATGGTGGCCAATCTGGCCGGCTTCGTCGATCCCGGCGGCGCGGACGGGGCTGCGAGCGCCGCTTACTGGCTGGTCGTGATCGCAGCGCTCTGGCCGATCCTCTCGCTCCCTCTCGCGCTGCGCATCCTCGGCCTTGGACGTCAGGATTCCATGGAGGAGGCGCGACAGCACCGTGACGCTTGATGCTTCCCTCGGGAACGAGGCTGCAGCATAACGGGTCGCCAAACGCTCAGAGGGACACTGCCGGATCAGCCATGTCGCAGTCTTTTCACATCGCGACCGCCGAGACGCCGGCCGATCTCGCCGCGATCGCCCGGCTTTTTTCGGCTTATGGAGCCTCGCTCGGCATCGATCTGACCTATCAGGATTTCGCTGGCGAACTGGCGCGCCTCCCCGGTCAGTATGGCCCGCCCGATGGAGCGCTGCTGCTCGCCCGGGACGCCGACGGATTGGCGCTCGGCTGCGTGGCCCTGCGGCCCTTTGCGCCTGGCGTCGTCGAGATGAAGCGGATGTATGTCGCGCCGGAGGGTCGCGGCCTCGGGCTCGGTCGTGCGCTGCTGGAAGCGGTCCTCGGCGAAGCCAGAAGGCTCGGCGCCCGCGAGATCGTGCTCGACACGCTGCCGGAGCTTATCGCCGCGATCGCGCTCTACAGCTCGGCGGGCTTCAAGGAAATCCCGCCTTATTACGCGACGCCAATCGAACGGACGATCTTCTTCCGGCTGGCGCTCGGCAGTTGAAAGCAAGAGACGGCCGCGCGCGCCGACCGGAGCGCGCGGCCCATGATCGAAGCTTAGTTGCGGGCCTTGTCGACCAGCTTGTTCTTGGCAATCCACGGCATCATGCCGCGCAGCTGCTCGCCGACGGCCTCGATCTGGTGGCTGTCATTGTTGCGGCGGATCGCCTTGAAGCGGGCGGCGCCGGCCTTGTATTCCTGCATCCAGTCAGAGGTGAACTTGCCCGTCTGGATGTCGGTGAGGACGCGCTTCATCTCGGCCTTGGTTTCCGGCGTGATAATGCGCGGACCCGAGACATATTCGCCCCACTCGGCGGTGTTCGAGATCGAGTAGTTCATGTTGGCGATGCCGCCCTCATAGATGAGGTCGACGATCAGCTTCACTTCATGCAGGCACTCGAAATAGGCCATCTCGGGGGCATAGCCCGCCTCGACCAGCGTCTCGAAGCCGGCGCGGATCAGCTCGACCAGGCCGCCGCAGAGCACGACCTGCTCGCCGAACAGATCGGTCTCGCATTCCTCGCGGAAGGTCGTCTCGATGATGCCCGAACGGCCGCCGCCGACGCCGCAAGCGTAGGACAGCGCGAGATCGAGCGCATTGCCCGACGCATCCTGCGCAACAGCCACGAGGCAGGGCACGCCGCCGCCCTTCTGGTATTCGCCGCGCACGGTGTGGCCAGGGCCCTTCGGCGCGATCATCACGACATCGACGGTCTTCTTCGGCTCGATAAGCGAGAAATGCACGTTGAGGCCATGCGCGAAGGCGATCGCAGCGCCGTCACGGATGTTCGGGGCGATCTCGGACTTGTAGATGTCGGCCTGGAGTTCGTCCGGGGTCGCCATCATCATGAGGTCGGCCCACTTGGCTGCCTCGGCGACCGACATGACCTTGAAGCCATCGGCCTCGGCCTTGAGCGCGGTTGTCGAACCCGGGCGCAGCGCGACAGCGAGTTCCTTGGCGCCGGAATCCTTGAGGTTCAGCGCATGGGCGCGGCCCTGGCTGCCATAGCCGATGATCGCAACCTTCTTCGACTTGATGAGGTTGAGATCGGCATCGCGATCGTAATAAACGCGCATGATTTGTGTCCTTTCTATCCCGTCCGTTCGTTTCCCGCGCCGGCCCTCTGCGGGGCCGGTCCGGTCGTCTCTTCCGCGCCGTAGAGGCGCAGGAACTGGTCGATCGCCTCTTCCGCGCGCGCGGCCGGCGCCTGGTCACCAAGGCTGTCGCCAAGAAGCAGGCGAACATGCAGATCGCGCACGATGAGGCCATAAAGCGTCGCATAGGCTTCGCGCGTATCATCGAACGCGAGCAGCCCGCTATCGCGGCCGCTGTCCAGCAGCGCCGAAAGCCGCGTCTCGATCGGGCGGCGGCCATGTTCGAGCACGAGATGGCCGAGATCGGCCGCATCGCGTCTTGCCTGGCCGATGGCGAGGCGGTTGAGCGCGATCGAAACATCACCCGCAAGCACCCGCAGCAGATTGGCCGCGATGCCGATGAGCTGCGCACGAAGCGCCGGCAGACCCGCCTCGCCGACCGGCCGCGGTTCCGCCCGCACTTTCGACGACTGGAAGGTGATCATCGCCGCGAGCAAGCCGTCGCGATCACCGAACCACTTGTAGAGGCTCTCCTTGGAGCAATTGGCCGCGCGCGCGACACCGGCCGTGGTCAGCGCCCGCTCGCCGCCCTCGACCAGCAGCGCCAGCGCGCTTTCCAGCACGGCATTCTGCCGGGCCGAATAGCCATCCGTCGCCGCTGCCGAGATCTGTTCCAACGATCCGCTCCCGCCAAACGATCGCGCTCGGCATCCTTCGCCCGTGACGTGGCCCGCATATGCTGCATTGCGGCGTACCGTACCGTACGGTTCTCATTCTTTAGGCATGTACGAGGGGGTGGTCAAGTTCCTTTTGGGTTCCGCTATCACAAGAACACGGGGATGCCCCGGATCGAGAGTCGGGACCGCTCAGTCGACAGGAAATCTGCGTAAACGACGCGAAGAACTCATGCGCAGATCGACCGGCCTCTACTACCTCGAATTAGGTAATCGAATCTACACAACCAGAATATGGACATTTTTGGCAGATGAGAGCCTAATGCTCGCTGCCGAAAAGGCATCACTTTCAAGATGCGAAGGGATACGCCAATGACAGGGATCGTTCTTAAGAAGACGTTCCACGCCTGGATCAACAAGATGCCAGGAGCGGGCGACAAATTGATCGTTGTCGGCATGGTCGTATTCCCAACCACCGGCTGGACGGTTGAATTGGAAGAAGCGGTTCCGCCGGGGATCAACCCTTCAATACTGGTCCTCGAGGAGCGGGAAATCCCACCTGTAGGGGGCGTGGCGATGGTCCTAACCCACGAACTCGCTCGGTTCGAGCGGCCAAACGGGGGCGCATACCAACAAGTGACGATCAGGACGGCCTCAGAAGAATTCACGATCGATGTAATGGTCGTCAGCTGATCCGGTCGCCGGCGTATCGGAGCCTCGACTTCAAATCACCGACCACCAGAAAGAAGTGGGATGGCTCCGACCGGGGGTCTTCGTTACTGAGCGATACTGCAGCAAAAAGGTCAGACCGGAGCCGAGGATCCAGCTCGCGATCGGGCATCGGCGGCGCGATACCGTGCCACCGACGACATCAGGCCATGATCAAGAAGCGACCCTTAGGTCACCTCCGGCCCGCGCGCGATGGCGGCGACGCCGGTGCGCGAGACCTCGACCAGGCCGAGCGGCTGCATCAGGATGATGAACTGGTCGAGCTTGTCGGTCTTGCCGGTCAGCTCGAACACAAAGCTCTCGGTGGTCGCGTCGATGACGCGGGCGCGGAACGCCTCGGCGAGGCGCAGCGCCTCGCTGCGATGCTCGCCCGAGCCGCGCACCTTGATCAGCATCAGCTCGCGCTCGATCGCCTTGCTCTCGACGCTAAGGTCGATGACGCGGTGCACCGGAACGAGCCGGCCAAGCTGCGCCTTGATCTGCTCGATGACGGCCGGCGAGCCGCGCGTCACGATCGTGATGCGCGAGCGATGCTTCAGATGCTCAGTCTCGGAAACCGTCAGGCTTTCGATATTGTAGCCGCGCCCCGAAAACAGGCCGATGACGCGCGCCAGCACGCCGGGCTCATTGTCGACCAGGATCGACAGCGTGTGCTGCTCGACGGCGTCCTTGCCTTCCTTGATCGCGTAGACCGATCCGGGCTGCATGTGAGTTCTCCACTCGTTCTTATTCGATAGTGACCGGAAGGAAGCCCCTCACCCCCGCCCTCTCCCGCAAGCGGGCGAGGGAGCCGTTCGGCGCATGTCGCCAGCTACACTGCTGTTCGTTGGCGCCCCCTCTCCCGTTTACGGGAGAGGGTTGGGGTGAGGGTCTTGTCGTCCTCAGACCAGCGCCTTGCCTTCCTCGTCGATCGCGGTGGCGATCGCCTCATCCGTGGCGTCTTCCGACAGCAGCATCTCGTTATGCGCCTTGCCCGAGGGGATCATCGGGAAGCAATTGGCGAGATTGGCGACGCGGCAATCGAACAGCACCGGCTTGTCGGTCGCCAGCATCTCGTCGATGGCACCGTCGAGCTCGGAAACCTTCTCGCAGCGAATGCCGACGCCGCCATAGGCCTCGGCGAGCTTCACGAAATCAGGCAGCGCGTCGGTATAGGAATGCGACAGCCGGTTGCCATGCAACAGCTGCTGCCACTGGCGCACCATGCCCATATACTGGTTGTTCAGGATGAACACCTTGACCGGCAGCTCGTGCTGGATCGCCGTCGACATCTCCTGGATGTTCATCAGGATCGAGGCATCGCCCGCGATGTCGACGACAAGCGCATCGCGATGCGCCGCCTGCACGCCGATCGCCGCCGGCAGGCCGTAGCCCATCGTGCCGAGACCGCCCGAGGTCATCCAGCGGTTCGGCTCCTCGAAGCCGAAATACTGCGCCGCCCACATCTGATGCTGGCCGACTTCGGTCGTGATGTAGGTGTCGCGGCCGCGCGTCTTCTTGTAAAGCGTCTCGATCGCATATTGCGGCATGATCGTCTGGCCGCTCTGGCGATAGCCGAGGCTCTTGCGCGCGCGCCAACGCTCGATCTCGCCCCACCAGCCCTTGAGCGCTGGCGCATCAATGGCATGCTTGCCCTCGCGCCAGAGCCGGACCATCTCCTCCAGCACATTGCCGACATCGCCGATGATGCCGATATCGACGCGGACATTCTTGTTGAGCGAAGACGGATCGATATCGATCTGGATCTTCTTCGAGCCCGGCGAGAACGCGTCGAGACGGCCGGTGATGCGGTCGTCGAAGCGCGCGCCGACCGCGATCATGACGTCGCAATCATGCATCGCGTTGTTGGCCTCGAAGGTGCCGTGCATGCCGAGCATGCCGAGCCACTGCTTGTCGGAAGCCGGATAGGCGCCGAGGCCCATCAGCGTCGAGGTGATCGGAATACCGGAGAGGCGGACGAACTCGCGCAACAGGCGCGACGCCTCGGGGCCGGAATTCACGACGCCGCCGCCGGTATAGAAGATCGGCTTCTTCGCCTTGGCGATCATCTCGACCGCGGCGCGGATCGCGCCCTGATCGCCGCGGACCTGCGGATGATAGGTCTTGTGCTCGACGCGGGCCGGGCCCTCATAGGTGCCGGTCGCGAACTGGACGTCCTTGGGGACGTCGACGACAACGGGACCCGGACGGCCCGAGCGCGCGACATAGAACGCTTCATGCAGGATGCGGCCGAGATCGTTGACGTCCTTGACCAGCCAGTTGTGCTTGGTGCACGGCCGCGTGATGCCGACCGTATCGGCCTCCTGGAAGGCATCCGAGCCGATCAGATGCGTCGCGACCTGACCGGTGATGCAGACCATCGGGATCGAATCCATCAGCGCATCAGTGAGCGGCGTCACCATATTGGTCGCGCCGGGGCCTGAGGTGACCAGCGCGACGCCGACCTTGCCGGTCGAGCGCGCATAGCCCTCCGCCGCATGGCCGGCACCCGCCTCGGCGCGGACCAGGATGTGCTGAATCTTGTCCTGCTGGAACAATTCGTCATAGATCGGGAGAACGGCGCCGCCCGGATAGCCGAAAAGATGCTCGACGCCCTGGTCGATCAACGCCTGGACGATCATCTCCGCGCCCGTCATCTGCCGTGTCATCGCTTCGCTCCGTATCCGGACCGGCTCCGCCGCATCCGTGTGTTCGTCTCAAGTTCATCAGGGCAATAAAAAAGGCCCCTGAGGGGGGCCTGCAAACGCGCACTACCAAACGTGACGGCTATGAGGCCATCAGGCAGTGCGCTCCCTAAGTACTACGATCGTGCTGACGCGGATCATGTCCGGCCGTCTCCATTTCGATTAGACGTGCTGTTTACGCCTGATGGCGGGGAGCGTCAAGGGGAAGCGCGGAAGAAAGTTGCGTGGGAGCGACCCGCAACGCAACTAAACGTTGACCCTTAGGAAAGCGCCGTTAACACTCGCAAGAATAGTCTTTAGCCTGCGATACGTTGCGCCGAACGATAGGACGACGGTGAAACAGCTTCACGATTTGACCCCCACTGAATTCGAGAATCTGCTGTTCGACCTTTTTCGGTCATCAGCAATGAAAAACCTCGTGTGGAGAACACCCGGTCCCGATGGGGGGCGAGACTTCGAGGCCGAGCGAACGGAATACGACTTCTCCGGCGCATACATAATCGAACGCTGGTACGTCGAAGCAAAACGCTATCAATCATCAGTTAATTGGCCGACCGTTCACGAAAAACTCTCCTACGCTCAGAATGCTAACGCAGATTTCTTGCTTTTTGTAACAACAAGCTCTCCATCACCAAAATGTACCGATGAAATTGATAAATGGAACTCAAATCATCGGATCCCAAAGATACGCTTTTGGTCGAAGCATGAGCTTGAGTTTCGACTTCGTCTCTATCCATGGTTGGGGGTCAAATATGGACTAGTCGATGATCCACGCACGAAACCTCAGATACTGATGCCTCTAGTGGAGCACCTCGCTAAATCGACTATAGCTTGGCAAGAATCGGAATCTGTAAGATCTGAACCCTCACGATACTCAGACTTATCCTCCGCGCTGGCAACATTACTTTTGGTCAGATCATCAGACTTTCAAACCGCCGGCAAGATAATTCCGAAGATCGCAATCGAACCTGATCCGGGCTTCTCATGGCTTTCATTAGCATGCCTGCACGATACCGAGGGCTTTGACATCCCAGCGCTCCGGGCTCTCGTGTGCGCTCTACGCCTCAAAACGAAAAGCTCGACAATCAAGTGCCACGTGATCACCCCCCGGTCGGTTGAGCTTGATTTTATATCGAAGCATCGTGATGTGAACGAAATAGATTCACTGCTATCCTCGATATGCCTGTTTGGAGACCTTGAGTTGAATATCGTTAGCCCGGACAAAGTTATCGTAATTTCGCGAAATTATGGGACCTGAGACTATGACAGATACCGTCAGTTTCGATTTCGGCCTATTGGCTAATTTTGTACATCAAGTCATTAATCCATTAAATGGAGTGAGCGGCACACTGGATAACCTCATTGATGGAACGATATCCGATGAATATCGAAGAGAGCAGCGACTGAGGGCGGCACGGGCTCAGCTTGAGCATTCAATTATGCTCGTAAGGAATCTTGCCTATTTTTCGGAAATAAGCATCGATCCGCGCAATACAAATCCAAGTAAAATCCGAAAGACATGCGTTATACCGCAGATTATAATTGAAGCTGCAATGTTCTTTCAGGAACTAGCTGAATCAAGAGATATAAAAATTCATCTAGAAGATCGAGTTACACAATATATAACAGAAGGTAATCCTGATTTATTGCGTCAAGTCTTCATGAATATGTTTGACAATGCCGTCAAATACAGCGATCCAGGATCTACCGTTTCAATTAAACCTCGCATTCAAAAGAAATCTAGCAATCTTATTATTAGCATAGAAAATAGGGGGGCGGCGATTGAATACTGCGACCGTGAACGAGTTTTTGAACTCGGCTTTCGTGGCCCCGAAGCCAAGGCGCGGATTGCGTCTGGAACAGGGCTGGGATTGTACATTTGTCGTACAATTATCAAAGAAGTTCACGGCGGCGAGATAACATTGGAGTCGGACGCGCGCGCCGGTCGAAACGAATTCTTTATAAAGTTTCCTAAGTGGAGCATCCAATGAGTAATGCCCCGATGAGATGCCTAATAGCAGATGATGAACCATTTTACCATGATTGGCTGGTCGACTATCTGGATAGCATCAACATATCTGTCGACTTTGCAGTAAATATTGCGAAAGCTATAGAATTAGTTACTAACAATAAATATAGATTCATAATAGCAGACCTAAGTATTCCGCTAAGTGACAAATTTCTTGGAGATTTTATTGCAACAGATCCAGCTATTAGAGAATATCCGGGTCTTTATATAGCAGATCTAGCGAGACAGTCCGGATATCGCGGAAAGCAAGTTATTGTATACTCAGTTCATATATCTGAGACCGTAAAACAGTATGTAGATCGACTTTATTGCACCTATATTCCCAAGGGTCGGCCGGGTCTTCTTAAAGCAGAAATCCAAGAAATTATAAGTTTTGATCCGACAGCGCAGTAGATATGCTTACTCTGGACTGTATTCCACCAGCCCATCTATTCCATTCCAAGGCCGATACCCAACCTCTGAGCAAAGATCCGCGTTCTCGTCTAGGCTTTGGCATTGGTGGCGTCGAACGCATGCTCCCCCATCTGCTACCGCCGCCTCATAGACTTCACGCCCGTCCACCACCACAACTCCCTGTTGCGCCCCGCTCGGTTCCGCCTCATTCTGCCAGCCAACACAGTCAGGCCCCGCTCCGGGCCGCTCGGCGAGGGAGCCTTCCCATGCAGCGACTTTCCGGCAAGACCGCGTTGATCACCGGCGGGACGAGCGGGATCGGGCTTGTCACGGCGCAGCGGTTTATCGAGGAAGGCGCGCGCGTCGCGGTGACCGGGACGAGCCAGAAGGGCATCGACGCCGCGCGGGCGACGCTCGGGCCGGACGCGCTCGTGCTGCAGTCGGATGCCGGCGACGTCGCCGCGCAGGCCGACATCGCCGTCCGCCTCGCGGAGGCCTTCGGCAAGCTTGATATCGCTTTCCTCAATGCCGGCGTCGCCGATCTCAGGCCGATCGAGGCCTGGGACGAGCAGGGCTTCGATCGTTCGATCGCGATCGATCTGAAGGGCCCCTATTTCCTCATCCAGGCACTGCTGCCGATCTTCGCCGATCCGGCGTCGATCATTCTGTCCGGATCGATCAATGCGCATCTCGGCATGCCCGCCACCAGCATCTATTCGGCCGCGAAGGCGGGCATGATCTCGTTGGCGCGGACTTTGTCGGGCGAATTGATCGGGCGCGGCATCAGGGCGAATGTCGTCAGCCCCGGCCCTATCGATACGCCGCTCAACAACAAGCTCGGCCTCGACGAGGCGGCGAGCGCCGCCCGGGCCAAGGCGGTCGTCGCGATGGTTCCGGCCGGCCGGCTCGGCCAGGCCGTCGAGGTCGCCAATGCCGTCCTGTTCCTCGCCTCGGACGAGGCCCGGTTCGTCGTCGGCAGCGAGCTCATCATCGACGGCGGCCTCAGCATTCTCTAGCGGCCTCAGCGCCTGCGACGCCAGACGTCAGCGCGGCGCGGTCACGCGTTTCCAATCGCCCATCTGGTTCCTGAACCAGGTGCCCTGCCGCTTGGCGTAGCGCCGTGTCTGCATCTTGGCCTCGTCGATGGCGGCGTCCAGCGACTGCTCGCCCCGCAGATATGAGCCGAATTCCTTGACGCCGATCGCCTTCATCGCCGGGAGGTTCGGGTCGAGGCCTAGCGCCAGCAGCGCCCTCGCCTCTTCGATGGCGCCAGCCTCGACCATCTGATCGAAGCGCCTGTTGATGCGCTCATAGAGCGTGGCGCGGTCCGGCTCGATGACGAGGCGCACGGCGTCTTCGGGCGCGATCAGCGGCGGCAATCCGTCGTCCGATTGGAAGGCGGCGAGCGGCCGGCCGGTGGCCTCCACCACTTCGAGCGCGCGCAGCACGCGCGTGCGATCGTTCGGCGAAAGGCGCGCCGCGCCTTCCGGATCGAGCGCCGCGAGCCGCGCATGCAGCGCCGGCACGCCCGCGGCGTTCGCATCCGCGTCGAGCGCCTGTCGCAGCGGCTCGGGAATGGGCGGCACGGCCGAGAGCCCTTCCGTCAGCGCCTTGAAATAGAGTCCCGTGCCGCCGATGATGATCGGCAGGCGCCCTGCCGCCTCGGTCTCGGCGAGCGCGGTCGCGACATCGGAACGCCAGCGGGCGACCGTATAGCGCTCGGCGGCCGCGACATGGCCATAGAGCCGGTGCGGCGCCCGCGCGGTCTCGGTCTCGGGCGGGCGGGCCGTGAGGACGCGCAACTCGCCATAGACCTGCATCGAATCGGCGTTGATGATCGTGCCGCCATGGCGTTCGGCGAGCTGGAGCGCCAGCGCCGACTTGCCGCTCGCCGTCGGCCCCGCTATCAGGACGGCGCGCGGTTTTCTCCCGTTTTCCAGGAGGCTGGCAATCCCGGCCTCCTCAACGACACCAAGGTCTCGCATGAACGCTTCTGCCGCTTCCGCCCCGCTGGTCGCCACGTTCATAGCACGGGCGGATGCGGGCGCAGACCTTGCCGCCGTGCTCGCCGAGGCCGCGAAGCTTGCAGGCGCCGGACCGCCGGACTGGCTATCGGAGGGCGAGGCCGTCGACCTCCCGTTCCCGGCCGGTGGCGAAACCGCATCGATCGAAGCCGTGATCGCAGGCCGGCCCGTCGATGTCGTGGTGCAGAAGCTAGCCGAGCGGCGGAAGCGCCTCATCGTTGCAGACATGGACTCGACCATGATCGGCCAGGAATGCATCGACGAGCTCGCCGACATGGCCGGGCTGAAGCCCTTCGTCGCGGCGATCACCGAGCGCGCCATGCGCGGCGAAATCGCGTTCGAGCCGGCGCTGCGCGAGCGCGTCGCGCTGTTGAAAGGCTTGCCGCTTTCGGTCATCGACGAGGTGCTGGCGAGCCGCATCCGCCTCACAGCCGGCGGACCGGAACTGGTGCGCACCATGCGTGCCCATGGCGGCTATGCAGCGCTGGTCTCGGGCGGCTTCACGCTGTTTACCGGCCCGGTGGCGGCCATGATCGGCTTCGACGAGAACCGCGCCAATCAGCTCGAGCATGCGGACGGATTTCTCACGGGCACGGTCACCGAGCCGATCCTCGGCCAGGAGGCGAAGCTCTCGGCGCTGATGGAGCTTTCGCGCAAGCTGAAGCTGGAACGCCACGAGACGCTGGCGATCGGCGATGGCGCCAACGACCTCCAGATGATCCGCGCCGCCGGCCTCGGCATCGCCTTCCGCGCCAAGCCGAAGGTCGCGGCCGAAGCCGACGCACGCATTGACTATGCCGACCTGACCGCGCTTCTCTTCGCGCAAGGCTATCGCCGGACGGAGTTCGTGACATGAGGACGGAGACCGAGCGGCTGATCCTGCGCGACTGGCGCGAGACCGATCTCGACGCCTTTGCGCAGATCAATGCCGACCCCGAGGTGATGCGCTTTTTCACCGCGACGCGGACGCGCGAGGAAACCGCGGCGCTGATGGAGCGGACCAGCGCGCTCCTCGCCGAGCGCAACATGAGCTTCCTCGCCGTGGAGGAAAAGGCGTCCGGCGATTTCGTCGGCATGGTCGGCCTCGCGCCGGTCGAGGCCCCCATGCCCTGCGCCCCGACGGTCGAGATCGGCTGGCGGCTCGCCAAGCATCATTGGGGCAAGGGCTTTGCTTCCGAAGCCGCCGGCGCGTGGCTCGCCCATGGCTTCGAAACTTTGGCCTTGCCGGAGATCGTCGCCTTCACCTTTGTCGGCAATACCCCTTCGCGCCGCGTCATGGAACGGCTCGGCATGACGCGCGACCCCGCCGACGATTTCGATCATCCGAGCATCGCCGCCGGCCATCCGCTCCGACCGCATGTGCTCTATCGGTTGAAGGCCGCGGCGTTCCGGGCGTAGTGGCAGGCAAAGGCCCCCTCCCCGACCCTCCCCCACTGCGCGGGAGAGGGAGCAGGCCTCGCCCGTCCCAATCATCAATGCCAGCCGTGATTGGCCCTCGCCCCCCTTGCGGGGGAGAGCTGGAGAGGGGGCCTACAGACGGCTGAGGCTGAACAAGCCGAGATCGAAAGGCGGTGTCTGGCCGGTCGCAAGGTCGGCGAGAATTTCGCCGACGACCGACGCGAATTTGAAGCCGTGGCCCGAACAGGGCGAGGCGACGATCACCTCGGGCGCGCCGCTGGCCCGGTCGATCACGAAATGCTCGTCCGCCGTATTGGTGAAGAGACAGGCGGCGAGCCGCAGCGTCGGACCGTCCGCCTGCGGGAAATAGCGGGCGACGGCGGCGCGCAGCAGTGCCTCATCGGCAGCCGTCGGCTCGCGCGACAGCGCGTCGGCATGGCCATGCTCATGCAGGTGGTGATAGAGCCCGATCTTGAAGCCGGGAATGCCCCAGCTCGGAAACTGGTAGAAATGCCCCTCCTCGGTGAGGAGGTTCGAGACCGGGAAGCGCGCGGGCGCGAAGAGTTCGGGCTGTTTCGGCTGGAACCAGCCGAGCACCTGCCGCTCGGCGACCGCCTTGCCGGCCAGTTCGGGCACGAGATCCGAAATCCAGCTCCCCGCCGAGACGACGACCCGGCCCGCCTCGTAGCGACCGCGATCCGTCACGACGGTGACGCGGCCGTTGCCGGGCTCGACCGCGATGACCTTTTCGCGCGCATGGATCTCGGCGCCGGCGACGATGGCAAGCGACAGATGGGCGAGGATCGCCCGCTCCGAAGCGACGAACCCGCCCTCACCTTGATAGACGGCCTCATGGCCCGCCGGCAGGCGATAGCCCGGAAAGCGAGCATTGACGCTGGCCGCATCGAGCAACGCATGCTCTAGTCCATGCTCGGCGCAGGAGGCCAGCGATCCCTCGACGACGCGCGAGCCGGCCGGCCCGGCATCGAGCGAGCCGGTGATGAACAGCAGTTGCTCGCCGGCGAGGCCTTCCGTTTCCCGCCAGAGCGCATAGGCGCGCCGAAGCAGCGGCACATAGGCGGGATGCTCGAAATAAGCGAGGCGGATGATGCGGTTAAGCCCGTGCGACGAGCCCATCTGATGCCCGATATCGAAACGCTCGATCCCGAGCACGCGCTCACCGCGGCGCGCCAGCTGCCAGCAGGCGGAGGAGCCCATGCCGCCCAGCCCGACCACGATCACATCATAGACGGCCATTGTGGCGCGCCTATTCGTTGATGCTGATCGTGACGAAGCGCAATTCGCCGGCCGCATTGGCGATGAGCAGTTGCGCCACCGACTGGCCTTCCTTCTTGAGCGCCGCGATGCGGGCCGTCACATCTTCGGGCTTCTCGACCGGCTCCTGGCCGATCTCGACCACCACCTCGCCCGGCAGGATGCCCTTCTCGGCCGCGCTGCTTCCCGGCGCGACGCTTGTCACCACGACGCCGTTCACGTCCTTGCTGATCGAGTACTGGCTGCGCAGCGCATCGGTCAGCTTTGACAGAATGAGCCCGAGCGTCGGCCCCGGCGCGACGAGCGGCTTATCGGGCTCCGGCGGCACGGGCATGTCGGGGCCGCCGGGCACGTCCTTGGCCTCGGCGTCGGCCGCCGCTTCCGCCGCCTCGGTCATGCGGCCGACCTTCACCTTCAGCGTCACCTCGGCGCCCTTGCGAACGACGACGACATCGACGACGTCGTCGATCGACGTATCGGCGACGAGGCGCGGCAGATCACGCATTTCGGTGATCGGCTTGCCGTTGAAGGAGATGATGACATCGCCGGGTTCGATCTTGGCCTCGGCTGCCGGTCCCTTTTCAGTCACGCCCGCAACGAGCGCGCCGCGCGCCGGCCCCATCGAAAGGCTGGAGGCGATCTCGTCCGTCACCTGCTGGATACGCACGCCGATCCAGCCGCGCCGTGTCTCGCCATATTTGCGCAATTGGTCGACGACATGCAGCGCCGCGTCGGAGGGAATGGCAAAGCCGATGCCGATCGAGCCGCCCGACGGCGAGATGATGGCCGTGTTGATGCCGATGACCTCACCATCCATGTTGAACAAAGGGCCGCCGGAATTGCCGCGATTGATCGCGGCGTCGGTCTGGATAAAATCGTCATAGGGGCCGGAATTGATGTCGCGGTTGCGCGCCGAGACGATGCCGATCGTCACTGTTCCGCCGAGACCGAACGGATTGCCGATCGCCATCACCCAGTCGCCGACGCGCATCTTGTCGCTGTCGCCGAAGCGCAGCGCTTTGAGCGGCTTCTGCGGATTGGGCTTCACCTGCAGGACGGCGATATCGGTCTTGTCGTCCTTGCCGAGCAGCGTCGCGGTCAGTTTCGAGCCGTCGGAGAAATTGGCGACGATCTCGTCTGCATCCTCGATGACGTGATTATTGGTGATGATGATGCCGGAGGCATCGACGACGAAGCCGGAGCCGAGCGACTGCACGCGCCGCTTCGGCGGCTCCGCATCACTGCCGCCCTTCGGCTTCTTGAAGAAATCGTTGAAGAATTCCTGGAATGGCAGCCCCTCCGGCGTCTGCGGCGCAGGCATGCCGCGCGTGCCTTCGACCGTCTGCGACGTCGAGATGTTGACGACGGAATCGAGCAGGCCTTCGGCAAGATCGGCGACCGAGGCCGGACCGTTCGCATGCGCCGGGCCGGCCACCACGGTCAACGCAGTGATGGTGGCCGCAAGGGCGACACGCCCAAAGCTGCCGGCAAGGCGCCGCCGCAAAGGCATGACCGGATGACTGGCAACTGGCATCGTGTCGGTCTCCATACACGCCCCCAATGAGCATAAGGCAATCTAGGGCGCGCGGACACAAGGCCGAGGGGTCAAAACCGTGCGAGCCAGACGACACCGACACCGGCCGCGAGCACGATGAGGCCCATGGCACGGAGTTGGCCGTCAGGAACGGCCAACCCCTGTTTCATCATCGCCTTCGCGACCATCGGCGCCGCGGCATAGAGCACGCCCTCGATAACCAGCACGAGACCGAATGCCGCGACGACGTCGTTCATCGGCGGAACGCTCTGCCCGTCAAGGCTGGGCGGGCGCTGGCGTTGCCGCCGGCGCGGGAACAGCCGGAGCCGCAGCGGCCGGCGCCGGTGCAGGCGGCGGCAGGATCGACGGGTCGTTCAGATAGCGGAAGAAGGGCATTTCCGGCGAGATGACGATGCGGGTGTTCTCGCCCTTCAGGCCGTCGATATAGGCCTGCATCGAACGGTAGAAGCCGAAGAAGTCCTTGTCCTGGTTGAACGCATCCGCGAAGACGCGGTTTGCCTGGGCGTCACCGTCACCGCGCAGTTCGTCCGCCTGCCGGTTGGCGTCGGCGACGATGACGGTGGCCTGACGATCGGCCTGGGCACGGATCGTGCGGGCTTCCTGCTCGCCGCGTGAGCGGATGTCGGTCGCCTCGCGCTGCCGTTCCGTCTGCATGCGCTGGAACACGGCGGCGCTGTTTTCCGCCGGCAGGTCGGCACGGCGGATGCGCACGTCGACGACGTCGACGCCGAGCTGCCGCCCTTCCGCATTGACCGAACGGGTGATGGACTCCATCAGGCCCGCACGTCCCTCGCGCACGATATTCGCGAAGTCCATCTGGCCGACGGCGCCACGGATCGCAGAATTGAGGATCACCGAGAGCCGCGATTCCGCGACATCGATCGAGCCAGCCGCCTGATAGAAGAGCAGCGGATTGGTAATCCGATAGCGCCCGAAGGCGTCGACGACGAGACGCTTCTGATCGCGCGCGATGACCTCGATCGGCGGCGCGTCGATATCGAGCAGCCGCTTGTCGATCATCACGACATTGTCGACCAGCGGAACCTTGGCATAGAGGCCGGGCTCGCTGACGACGCGGACCGGATCGCCGAAGCGCAGCACCAGCGCCTGCTGGGTCTGGTCCACGACGAAAAGGCTGGAATAGCCGATGATCGCGAGCACGATCAGGATGACGAGGCCGAGCCCCCCGAAGAAGCCGCCCCTCATGGCTGCGCTCCCTGGCTGGTCGTGCCCTGGCCAGTCGTCGCCGGCTGGGCCGGCGCTCCCGACAAGGCAGGCAGCGGGAGATACGGCACGACGCCGCCGCTCTTCTGGTCGACGATGACCTTGTCGGTCTTGCCGAGGATATCGGCCATCGTGTCGAGATACATGCGCTCGCGCGTCACTTCGGGCGCCAGCTTGTAGGATTCATAGACTTTCACGAAACGGGCTGCCTGTCCCTGTGCCACGGCAATGGTCTGGTCGCGATAGGCGTTCGCCGCCTCGACCGTCTGCGAGGCCTGGCCGCGTGCGCCGGGAATGACGCGGTTGGCGTAGGTCTGCGCTTCGTTGCGCAGCCGCTCTTGGTCCTGCGCCGCCGCCTGCACGTCGCGGAAGGCGTCGATGACCTCCGGCGGCGGGGCGACGTTGAGGAGCTGGACCTGCGTCACGGTGATGCCCGCCTTGTACTGGTCGAGCTTCTTCTGCATCAGATCGAGAACCGAATCCTGGATGCTGAGGCGCTGCTCGGTCAGCACGCGCTGGATATCGGAACGGCCGATCACCTCGCGCATGGCGCTCTCGGCGATGGCGCGGACCGTGCCTTCGGGATTCTGGATGTTGAACAGATAGTCGCGGGCGTTGTTGATGACCCAGAACACCGTGAAATCGATGTCGACGATGTTCTCGTCGCCGGTCAGCATCAGGCTTTCCTGCGGAATATTCCGCCCCGCGGTCGCGCCGTCCTGGCTCGAGCCGATCGTCACGCGGTTCACGCGCGTCACCTGCGGCGTGTAGACGGTCTCGATCGGATAGGGCCAGCGCAGGTTGAGGCCCGGCTTGGCATCACGCTCATACTGGCCGAAGCGCAGCACGACGCCCTGCTCGTCCGCCTCGACGCGGAATGTGAAGAAATTATAGCCGATGAAGGCGACGACCAGCGCCGCCGCGATCAGCACGAGAACGGGATTGAAACCGCCACCTGAGCCGCTACCGCCACGGCCGGGCAGAACGCGCCTCAGCTTGTCCTGGCTGCGGCGAAGGAGTTCCTCGAGATCCGGCGGATTGGGGCCGCTCGAGCGGGGACCTTGTCCCCACGGGCCGCCATTGTTGCTTCCCTTCCATCCGCCGCCCGTCTGGTTGCTCCAGGGCATCTGTGCTCCTTCGTCGATGAATTCAGCGGTCGCGACCAGATGGCCTCGCCGAGCAGACCAAAGGGACGTCGACAGGGCAAGCCCCCGCCGCCGCAATCAATATGGCCACGCTGACGCCAGAAGTGGGGTGCAGTGAAAGCCGTGTCAACGAAAAGCCGCCGAACTTCCGATCCGTTCATAGACCGTGAAGCGCGTCGCCGCGCTGTCGGCCGGCCCCGCAGGCACCGCCTCGCTCGAGATGGCGCGCCAATTCGCGGGTTCGATCGGCGGAAACGAAACGTCGCCCTCCGGCGCGGCTTCGACATGCGTGATGTAGAGCCGGTCGGCCTGGGGTAGAAAGGCCCGATAGATTTCACCGCCGCCGATCACGACCGCCTCGACCGTATCGGAGGCCGCCGCCGCCGCGATCGCTGCTGAAATCGCCGCTTCGAGGGTCGGCACGACGACCACGCCTTCCGGATTGAAGGCAGCGTCGTGCGAGACGACGATGTTGACCCGGTTCGGCAGCGCCCGTCCGATCGAGGCGAAGGTCTTGCGTCCCATGATCACCGGCTTGCCGGTCGTGATCGAGCGGAAGCGGCGAAGATCGGTGGAAAGCTTCCACGGCATCGCGCCACCGGCACCGATGATGCCGTTTTCCGCGACGGCCGCGATGATCGAAAGCCTGAGCGGTTCGACATCGTGGTCGCTGCCCTCGACATCGGGCGTATCGATGCTGGCTGCGTCAAGGCTTGCCATGCGAATCGCCCTTTGCCGAGATGCGGTCCAGCACGCCGAGCAACAGCGCCGAGATCACGAAGGTGAGATGCAGCACCACGAACCACATGATCTTCATGTTGTCGTAGCTGCTGGCATTCAAGAAAATCTGCAGCAGATGGATCGAGGAGATCGCGACGATCGACGACGCCACCTTGATCTTCAGGCTGCCGGCATCGAGCTTGCCAAGCCAGGAGAGCTGCACGTCGGCATTGTCGAGGCGGCTCACATAGTTCTCGTAGCTCGACACCATCACCATCAGCAGCAGGCTGGCGACGAGCGTCGCGTCGATCAGCCCCAGCATGGCGAGGATCATCTCGCTCTCGTCGAGCGTGAAGACGCCGGAGGCCACCTTGATGAATTTCAGAATGAACGAGAAAGCGTAGATGACGAGGGCCGCCGCGAGACCGAAATTGAAGACAACGAGAATCCACCGGCTTCCGAGGATGATGCGTTCGATCAAGGCTTCGATGGATCGCAAGGAGGGCTCCGTTCATTGGCTGTCGCAGCGCAATATAGGAAAAGCGCGCGACGGCGGCTAGGGACCGTCATCGCGCCAAAGCGGGACGGCTGGCCAGGCGTCATGAACCAGCGGAGGGTTCCGTTCCGGTTGCCGGAAGCCGCCATTTCGGCGCCGCCCGGGCCAAATGACGATCAATCCTAGGGCTCGCTGCCACCGATCGCAGGGCGGGCTACCAAGAGTGCCGCACCGAGCATGATCCAGCCGATCACGACATAGGGCCAGAGATTGCCGGGGAAATCCGGCACCGGGTAGATCGAGTTGTAGAGCGGCCAGGCCATGGCGACCGTGCCCAGCCCACCAAGCGCCAGCCACAACCGGCTGCCACTGCGCAGGGCGTGAATCGCCGCGGCGGCCGTCACGCCGAGATAGGCGACGATCAGTGCCAGAACGCCGATGGTGCCGACGCTGTCGTAATAGTCGGTCGGCCCGACGAAAGGCGCCCAGGCGAGCAGCCCGGCCAGCATCAGCATGCTGACGATCCCGACGGACACCGTCGGCGTGCCATGGACCGGGTGAACGGTGGCGGCGCGCGCGGACAATCCAGCGCGGCCGAGCACGAACAGCATGCGCGCGCCCGCCGATAGCGTGCCGATGACGCAGGAGAGCGCGGACACCGATGTCGCGATGTCGAGCGCCGTCGCCATCCGCAGCGTGCCGAATTTCAGCGCCAGCGTGTTGAGCGGCGCCTCGCTCGCCACCAGCGCCTTCACATTATCGAGCCCGAAGCCGACGATCTGGATGTAGGAGGCGAAGACGAAGAACAACCCCGCCAGGACGACAGAGCCTACCAGCGCGAGCGGAATCGCCCGGCCGGGGCTCCTGGTCTCCTCGGCAAGGGTGGTGGCAGCCTCGAACCCGGCAAAGGACAGAACTGCGAACACGACGGCATAGCCGATGCCCCACCAGCCTGTGCCCGGGTCTGGCCGGAACGGGGCTGCGCTCAACCCTCCTGCCCCGCCGACGGCGGAGAGGATGCGGATGCCGAGATAGATGATGACCGCGATCGAGCAGAGTTCCATGATCAGCATCAGCCGGGTCGCGAAGCTCATGTCGCGCCAGGCGAAGACCGTGGAGAGGCCAAGCGCGCCGACACCAAGCGCCAGCCACCAGCCGCCGATTTCGACGCCATGGTCGGCCAGCGCAGCGCGCAGGAAGTTGCCGAACAACGCCGCGCTTCCCGAGCCGCCGGCGATGTAGAGCAGCAGCATGCACCATCCGGCGATGAAGCCGGCCCGTGGACCGAAGGTCTCGCCGATATAGGCATAGCTGGAGCCGGCGCTGGTGATCCGGCTCGCGAAGAAGATGAAAGAGAGCCCCACGACGGCGACGACGACCGTGCCCACGGCGAAGCCGAGCGGCGCTGCTGTTCCGGCGGCGCCAGCGGCCAGCGTCACGTTGAGTGCCATGCCCATGGTCGGCGCCATCACGGAGAGCGACAAGCCGACGGCCTCGATCGGTCCGAGGTTCCGCTTGAGTTTCGCCATTCCCTGCCCTCCACCGGTGCCGACGCACTTATTGGCACGCCGGACCGGGCGGCAATGGTGGAAATTGGCCGCATCTTCGCGCCGGGGCGCGCCGCGTTCCGCCGCTCAGCCGGCCAGCGCCCACAGCGCCTCGTTTTCGACGCGGCAGCGCAGCCAGCCGTCCACGAGCTTGGCGCCCTGCGCTTCATAGAACGCAATCGAGGGTGCATTCCAATCCAGCACCGACCATTCGAACCGACCCAGCTGCTCGGCAATACAGCGGCGCGCGACATGGGCGAGCAGCGCCTTGCCGATGCCGAGGCCGCGCCGGTCGGGCTTGACGAAGAGATCCTCGAGATAGATGCCGTGCCGACCGCGGAAGGTCGAGAACGTATAGAACCAGAGGGCGAAACCCACCGGCTCGCCATCATGTTCGGCGATCTCGCAAAAGACGCGCGGATGCGGCGAAAACAGCGCTGCATCCATGGCCGCGATGTCGGATTCGACCTCATGCGACAGCCGTTCATACTCCGCGAGCGCGCGCACGAACTCCATCACGAGTGGACCGTCGCCGGGGCGAGCAGGACGTATGACGAGGCGTTCGTTCATGCGCGCTTTTCACTCATTGAGCGCTCGTTACTCATTGAGCGCTCTTGGCGCCGCGGAGAATCAGGATCGACAGGTCATGCTCGGGATAGAAGTTGGTCGCCGACATCTCGAAGGTGGTCGGTCCGGTCTTCTTGACGCCCTCGCCGCAGAAGCTGACAAGGTTGCCAGGTGCGCCCTTGTCGACGGTGAGGTGGAACCGGTCGATCGCCCCCGCCCAGTTGGCGGCCGTGGTCAGGATATAGTCGATCCGGTTCTCCATGAGGAAGTCATCGCCCGTATGACTCGCTGCCGCCTTCTTGGCTGCGGCGACGAAGCTCTTGTCCGTGCAGTATTTCTGCTGATAGCCGGGAAAGGCGTTGTTGGCCGCCAGATCGCCGTCGGAAAAAATGGTGCCGGCGGTCGTCCCGACGCTCGGCTTGTAGCTGTGCTCGACGACGACCGCCGTTTTCGCCGGGAAGGTTTGCTCCCAGTAATAAGCCGTCGAAAGCCGCCAGTTGGGCGCCAGATGATGTTCCCAGCCCTTGCCGGCGTCAAAAGTGTCGGGAATGGCGAGGCCGCGGTCGATCAGTCCCTGCCACTGGTCCTGTGGCAGCTTGTCGAGCGCTGCGCGCGTCACGTCGAGCTGCGGGGCGAGCGGAATGGCGAGCGCGGTCAGGAAATCCGTCTGGTCGATGCCGAGCGCCGAGGCCCGCTGCTGCACTTTCGCCTCCACTGGCTTGCCGTCCACCGTGGTGCGGAAGCCCAGGAAATTGACCGGATCGTCGACCGGCACCGCCTCGATGAAGTCGAGCGCACCCTTGATGTCCGGCATCGGAAACGCGACCAGCGTCGTCACGTCCTTGTCCGAGACGTTTTGGAACGTGTAGCGAACGCGCACGGCGTCCATCGAAATGTAGAGGTCTTCGGAGGTCATTTGGATGGCCTCGGTCGTCACATAGACGAGGCCACCCGCGCCGAGTTCGGCGGTCGAATCATTGGCCTTAGCCACACACGGCATCGCCAGCGCCAGCAGGACAGCCGGTAAGAGAGCGCGTCGCATCATGTCTCCGGGGATCTGCCCGTCAGACTGCGACGGGCGCCTTGATCGCAGCATCTGGAACATAGCCGACGAGCTCGAAATCCGAATAGCGGAAGTCTTCGAGGCGCGCGACCGCGGGATTGAGCTTCATCGTCGGCAGCGCCTTCGGCGTGCGCGCCAGCTGCTCGCGCGCCTGCACGAGATGGTTGGAATAAAGATGCGCATCGCCGAGCGTGTGGATGAAATCGCCGGGTTCGAGCCCGGTCACCTGCGCCACCATCATCGTCAGCAGCGCATAGGACGCGATGTTGAACGGCACGCCGAGGAAGATGTCGGCCGAGCGCTGGTAAAGCTGGCAGGAGAGCCGCCCATTGGCGACATAGAACTGGAACAGCAGATGGCAGGGCGGCAGCGCCATCTCCTCGATCTCGGCAGGATTCCAGGCCGTGACGATGAGGCGGCGCGAATCCGGCGTCTTGTGGATCATCTCGACGACCGCGCCGAGCTGGTCGATCACCCGCCCGTCTGCGGCCGGCCACGAACGCCACTGCTTGCCATAGACCGGTCCGAGATCGCCGTTTTCATCGGCCCACTCATCCCAGATCGAGACGCCGTTATCGTTCAGATATTTGATGTTGGTGTCGCCGGCGATGAACCAGAGCAACTCATGGATGATCGACCGCAGATGCACCTTCTTCGTCGTCACCAGCGGGAAGCCCTTGGAAAGGTCGAACCGCATCTGGTGGCCGAAGATCGACAGCGTGCCGGTGCCGGTCCGGTCGGTCTTCTTGGCGCCGTCCTTGAGGACCAGCCGCATCAGGTCGTGATATTGCCGCATGATCGGCCTCGATGAATCGTCTTCAGCTGATATATCCGATCATGATGCGAACGAGGCAAGCGCGCCAGCAAAAGCGCGCTCGCCGAACGCCATTCGCACCCTATTCGGCGGCGGCGCCGAGCACGAGGTTTGACCGCGCCGGTGTCAGATAGGTCAACACCAACGCGATCACCGAGGCGCCGGCAATGCCCGCCAGCATCGGCACCGCGGTTCCATCGAGGAAGAGGCCGACAACCGCCATCACCACGATGCCGGCGCCGAACTGCAGCGTTCCCATCAGCGCCGAGGCCGTACCCGCAATCGCGCCGTGATCGTCGAGCGCCAGCACCGCCGAGGACGGCACCACGAGGCCAAGGAAACCGAAGGCGATGAACAGCATCGCCATCATGACCGGCAGGCTGTCGACGCCCGAAAGGAACAGCAGGAACACGACGACCATCGGCACCGCGTAGCCGACGACAGCATAGCGCATCAACCGCTGCAGGCCGAACCGCCGGGCCAGCACGCCGTTGAGTTGCGCGACGCCGAAAAACGATACGGCATTCACCGAAAAGGCCAGGCTGTACTGCGTCGGCGTCAGACCGTAATGGTCGATCAGCACGAAGGACGAATTGGCGAGATAGGCGAAGAAGCTGGAAATGCCGAAGGCGCCGAGAAAGACGAGACCGAGGAAGCGGCGGTCGCGCAGCAGCAGCCAATAGGCTGCCATGGCGCTGCCGAAGCTGCTTTCGCGACGCTCGGCTGCGGGCCGCGTCTCCGGCAGGGCCAGCCAGAGCAGGACGAGCCCGAGCAGAGCGGCGATCATCACGAACCAGAATACCGCCCGCCACGACCCGACCGCGATCACACCACTGCCGGCGAGCGGCGCCAGGATCGGCGAGATGCTGAAGACGAGCATCAGCATCGACATGAGCTTGGCCGCCTCAGGCCCCGTGTGGAGGTCGCGCACCACGGCGCGCGGCACAACGGTTCCGGCGCAGGCGCCGAGGCCCTGCACGAAGCGGAAAGCGATCAGGACGCCGATCGACGGCGCCAATGCGCATCCGATGCTGCCGACGATGAAGAGGCAGAGCCCGAAATAGAGCGGCGCCTTGCGGCCAAGCATGTCGGATACAGGGCCATAGACCAGTTGGCCGAGGCCGAGCGCGACGAAAAAGGCCATCAGGCTGGCCTGGACCGCGCTGGTTCCAACGCCGAAATCGGCCCCGATCGAGGGCAGAGCCGGCAGATACATGTCGATCGCAAACGGGCCGATGGCGCTGAGCAGGCCGAGCACCACCGCGAAGCGGAGAAGAGACGACTTCATGGCCGGAGCCCCTTGGAAACGGCCCGCGCGGCGAGAGCCAGCGGAAAATGGATGGAAATGCGAGCAAGCCGGACGGGGCGCTGTGAAACACGCGCCGCTTCTGGACCGGAGCGCCGTGTTTCTGGACAGTATTGTCCAACCGGTCAACCCCTCTTATGCTGCACTGCATGACAGCATCGGACACTGTGACGATGAAGGCACGCCGCGCTCCCCTCTCCGAGGACGCGGCGACGCCTGACATCGACTGCGCCGGGACCGCCCAGCCGCTCTATGGTCATTGCGCCAAGCGCCAATCGATCATCGAGGCGGCTGAGGACGCTTTTGCGAGCGACGGCTTTGCCGGAGCCAGCATCGACGCTATTGCGCTGGCGGCCGGCGTCGCGCGCCAGACAGTCTACAATCACTATCGTGACAAGGAGACGTTGTTCGCCGCTGTCGTCGCCGCGATGGCGGAGCGGGCGAATGCCGGATTCTATCGAACGCTGGCAAGCTTTCCCGATCGGCCGGATGATCTGGCGGCGGGCCTGTCGGCGTTCGCCGAGCGCTTGATCCGCAACTGCCTCTGCAATCGCGACTGCGATGCCCTGCGCCGCCTCGTCGAGCGGGATGGCGAGCGCCACCCGGCGCTCTTCGCGAGTTGGCGGAGCGAGGGACCAGACCGGCTCGCGGCGCTGATCGGCGACCGCCTGAAAGGTCTGGCGCAGGAGGGCCGTCTTGATCTCGACGTCCCCGAGCGCGCCGCGCGGCAGTTCATCGCGCTCATCCATGCCGATATCAGCGGGACGGCCAAAGCCGGTGGAACGGCCACCGACGCGGACATCGCCAGCGCGGCGGCCAATGGCGTTGCCACATTCCTGCGGGCCTTCGGCACCGCGAAGGCGTGATGACCGGAGCAATCCGGGTCGATCGACGCTGGATTGAATGCGGCAGGCCCGGCCCGCGTTGACGCGAGCGTGCAACAAGCGCTGGAAAACGCAGCCAAGCGAGACCGGAACGGCCGCCCGCAACATGCGCACCTTTTCACGCGCATCGCGATCCCCTATATCTCCGGTGCCGGTGCAAGCCGGCTATGGCGATAAACGGTCATCGAAATAAACCCATCGGACCCGGGGGCGGTACCCGGCGCCTCCACCCAAGGCCATCCCACCCATCGCGGGTGGCTTTCGGCGGGGGCGAAATAG